>Ga0315909_10000374_pt1 | contig 60066 bp, 48 predicted proteins | sample LakEriMetagenome_11_FD_203527 | JGI IMG/M metagenome (GOLD analysis project Ga0315909, IMG submission 203527) | Freshwater fungal communities from buoy surface, Lake Erie, Ohio, United States - Buoy 2 MA125 | ecosystem: Environmental > Aquatic > Freshwater > Lake | place: USA: Lake Erie, Ohio... | reverse complement strand
ACCAAACGTTAGAATTAGGAAAAGCTCACTTTGACGGAAAAGTTTCTTTGTCTTTCGGTAAAATGAATGGTCAAGAATGGAACAATATGTTTTACAACCATTTAAATCATCATTTAGCACAATTTGGAGCCTAAGAATATTGATTATAAATAGTTAATTAAAAGGACGTTAAATTAGATTAATGTCCTTTTTTTAGTAATTTTAAATAAAATCTTTTTTATGAAGAAAATATACATCATATTATTGTTTATCATTAGCTTCATTTCTACTTCTTTTTCACAAGTATACAATGAAAAAGATAGCACCTATTATTCTGATTCGAGCTACGTAAAAGTCTACAATGGAACAATGATACATTTTTTCGAAGAGTCCAATAAAATGAAGAGCCAAATATCTATTATTGATGGAAAATGGCATGGCGAAAAAACGGATTATTATGAAAGTGGGGAGGTTGAACGAAAAACAACTTACATCAATGGTGTTCCACATGGTACAACTTATGTTTATCATGAAAACGGAGCTCTTCAAGGTCAAACAAGTTATGAAAATGGAGAATTAAACGGTGATTGGCTTCAATATCATCCAAACGGAAAAATTCTTGGAAAAGGTAAATACTTGAAAGGCCTAATTCACGGTGAAACAATTTGGTACGATCCCGAAGGAAATGTTTCAAATTTCTACAAAATTGAATTAAAGTGGTAAATTAATTTTAATTAGATTCATTTTATAATATTAATATTTCTAAAATTCTAAATGGGAATTGTTCAAAAAGAAGCTTTAAATACAACTATTTTATCTTACATTGGATTGGTAATAGGGTATATAAACAAAGGATTTTTATTTATTGTTTTTTTATCTACCGAACAAATTGGTCTTGTTAATTTGTTGCTATCGGTAGGTTTGCTTTTTGCACATCTTTCTAATTTTGGGTTAGTAAATGCTGTTTGGCGTTTTTTTCCTTTTTTTAGAAATGAAGAAAAAGATCATTATGGATTTTTAAAAGGTATATTAATTAAAGTTATAATAGGAGCTATTATTTATGCAATTATTGCATATGTCTTAAAACCAGAAATCATTTATCTATATAAGGAAAAATCTGCATTATTTGTAGATTATTTCTTTTGGGTAATTCCAATTGGTCTAGCAAATGTTATGTTTTTAATATTTGATATGTTTTTAAGAGGTTTAAATAAAAATACGATTTCAGTCATTTCCAATGAATTCTTCCATCGTCTATTAACAACTTTATTAATTCTTTTATTTGCTTTCAAATTGATTCATTTTGATCTATTTGTGGTTTTCTTTTCTCTTTCGTTTTTCTTGCCAACACTTATTTTATTTGTTCATCTTGTGAAAATAAAAGAATTGAAGTTTAAAAGATCTTCAGCTAAAATATCTAAAAAATTTCAGAGAATTGTTTATTCGTACAGTATATTTAGTTATTTAAATTCTATTGGTTCAGTTGTTGTTGTGACTATGGATGCGATGATGATAGCTGTTTTTTTAGGTCTAAAAGCGACAGGTGTTTATAGTACAATTTTATATCTAATTAATGCTTTACAAATACCTATTCGATCAATTATGAGAGTGGGTACTTCATTAGTCGCGAAGTACTGGAAAGAAAAAGACATGGAAAAAATGAATGAATTATACATAAAAGTTAGTTCTATTTCTTTAATTATTTCATTATATACTTTTATGCTTGTTTGGATTAATATTGATCATATTATTTTTTATTTACCAAAAGATTTCAAAATTGCAGGTATTACTTTCTTAATTTTTATGATTGGAAAAATGATTGATATGTATTTTGGTTTGAACGGGATTATATTTATCACCTCTAAAAAATATAAATACGACATCATTTTTACAGCAATATTATTAGTTGCTGTTTATTTTATGAATTTATATTTAATACCAAAATTTGATATTTTAGGTGCTGCTATTTCAACATCATTTGCAATAATATTTTATAATGTAGGAAGATTAATTTTTGTTTGGAAACTATATGGTCTTCAGCCATTTGAATTTAATCAATTTAAAATAATAGCTTTATTTGGTTTGATTTTAGTAATGTTTGAAATTTTACCAATTTTTGATATACATCCAATACTTTATACAATTCTAAATTCCTTAATTATTACAATATTATTTATTGGAGGGATTATATTATTTAAATTCAATTTGGATTTAAATGGATATATTAATAAAATCACTTTTAAACTTCTGAAAAAGGAATATATCTCTAAATAAAAAAAAAAGCTGGTCAAATTGAATTGACACAGCTTCTTAACAAACAAATAAAGTTAGCAGAAAGCTTTTATTGTAACTTCCCTAATGTTACAATGCGAGCGATCTATAATAAAATAAAAGTAGTAGTAGTAATTTTATTATAATCTCTTTTTTTCAGTACATCTAAGTTAATAACATAATTTAAATGAGATAAACTGAAAAAACAAATCCTAATTTTGAGTGTATAAAATGTATTTATGAATGATTATTTGAAATATTTAAAAAGAAAATCTGCTGAATATTAAATTTTCTTTTCTCTTTTCTTCTTTTTATCATCTTTATTATCAAAACGAATCCCACCTAATAATTTTATTGAATAGAATGTTTGATTGTATTTTAAACTTGAATAATTGATAGACTTATTATCAAAATCAGTAACGATAAAAACAAAATACTTTGGTTCAGAATATCCTCCGATAAAACGAATATCAAATCTCGGAGCCAAACCTAAAAACGAACGTTGATAATTATCAATTGTATAAAACTTATTTTGAATTACAGCACCTAATCCAAGTAATCCTGTAAATTGCCAATTATTTATTCTGTTACCAAATGCATAACCTGGAATTACTCCGAAATCAAAAGCAGAATAGGAGGATGCTTTTGTCTTACTATTTAAAGAGTCATAAAACAAACTTGGTATTATATTCGTTGTTCCATTTCCAACACCATAGATATTCAAAGTGTTCTTTAGATACCAAGTATGTACTTTTTTAGTAAAATGTGCTGTTTTACCTCTAACTGCTTGCATTTTAAAATGCTTATTATGAAAATACCAAGCATTTATTGAAAAGCTTACAGAGTTCACATTTGGTAAAATTAGATTTGGATTATCCTTATTGTAATTAGGATCCCATTTGTAAGAGTTTTTTATGACATATCCTTTATAGTTTCTTAGATCAACATCACAAAACATTTTTTTAATTGTAAAATCAAAACCAAGATTATAAGCAGTTGTTTTTCCAAATTCTTTTTCGTTATGATCAGATCCAGGTAAAGCAATTCCAATTCGAAGAGCAAACCATTTGTAACAAACTCCAAAACCCAAAATTGTATTGTAATTATTTCTATATTTTAATTTTTCATATTTATCAAGATAATTAAATTTTATAGAAAATGGGGCAGTGGTATACCCAAAATCTGAGTATACTATAATCTTGTTTTTATATACTTCATATGGTAAAGTATCACTTTGTGAAAAGGTTGTTTTACCTATAATTATAAATACAATTAGAATGAGATAATATTTAATTTTTAATTCCTTCAAGATTTAAAATAAAAGCATATTCTTTAGCAATTTCAATTCGTTCATTTGATCTACCTGATCCACCACCATGTCCAGCATCCATATTGCAATCAAGCAACAAAGGTAAATCATTTGTTTTATATTCTCTTAATTTAGCAATCCATTTAAGTGGTTCCCAATACTGCACTTGTGAATCATGATATCCAGTAGTAATTAGCATAGCTGGATAGTCCATCTTTTTGACATTATCATAAGGTGAATAGCTTAACATATACCAATAATATTCTTCATCATTTGGATTACCCCATTCTTCATATTCACCGACTGTTAATGGAATAGATTCGTCAAGCATTGTCGTTACAACATCTACAAAAGGTACTTGAGCAATAATTCCTTTCCATAAATAAGGTGCTAAATTAGTAACTGCTCCCATTAATAATCCACCAGCACTTCCACCTTGAGCGTATATTCTATTTTTATCACAATAGCCTTTCATACCAAGTGATTCTGCAGCATTAATGAAATCTGTAAATGTATTTCGTTTTTTTAAAAATTTACCATTTTCATACCATTCTTCACCTAGGTATTTTTCACCTCTAATGTGAGCAATTGCATAAATAAACCCTCGATCAATTAAACTCAATCGATACGCTTTAAAAACATCAGGAATCGTAATTCCATAAGAGCCATAACCATAGAGCAATAGTGGAGAATCCTCCATTTTTATTCCTTTTTTGTAAACTAAAGAAACTGCAATTTTTTCACCATCGTTTGCTGTGATCCAAATTCGTTGAGATTCATAATTAGAAGGAGAAAAAGTTTTGTCTAATAATTCTTTACGAAAAAATAATTCACTTTTTTTCTTTGTTAATTCAAATTGAAAGATAGAAGCTGGGGTAGTAAATGAGTTATAAGAATAGAAAAAATAATCAGCGAAATAATTTTCATTTGTTCCAAATGCAAAGAAGAAAGTTTCTTCGTTAAAAGTTAAATATTCTTCATGAGATGTCTTTAGATCTTTAATTTTAACCTTTTGCAAACCATTTTCACGTTCTTCAATAATCAAATAATTTTGAAGCACTAATAAATTATCTATAAAGCAGTCCTTATCATTTGGGAAAATTACTTGAAGTCCTTCAATAGTTGATGGTAGAGTTTCCGAAAATACAATTTTGTTATTTTTAGCTTCATGATTTGATTTAATGTAAAAACCATTTTCATGATGAAAAACTTCATAGATATGACCTATTTTTCGTTTTAAAAAAATTACAGGATTTTCTGTTGGTGAATCTGCATTGACTAAAGAAGTCTCAGAAGTTAATGAACTTGCACTGTGGATTTCAATGTATTTATTTGTTATGGATTTTGATAGGTAAACTGTAAATCGCTCATCCTTATCTTCATATATTAATTTATCTTCTTTAGAACTTGAACCTAAAATATGAGAGTAAACTTGATATTCTCTAAGAGTTTGTGGGTCTTTTTTTACATAGAAGAGCGTTTTATTATCATTTGCCCAAACAATTGTTCCATCAGTATTTGTTATTTTGTCTTTTAAAAAAGTGTTGTTTTCATTGTTTCGAATCGTAATTGTATAATTTCTACGCCCAATTAAATCTTCACTAATAGCAAGAAGTTTATTGTCGGGAGAAGGTGCCCAATCAGCTAAAGCATAATATGATTTCCCTTTTGCTCGTTCGTTTTCATCAAAAAACAACTGGTTTTGACCATCAATAATTTCATCTATTAGTGTATAATCTTTCCCTTCTTGATTTTTATATTGATAGGTTTTAGAATTTAAATAAAAAGGTGCACTTGTATCATTTGGATTTATACGATTTTCGAATTCATCCAACAAAACTTCTTGCAATTCCTTTGTTTGTTCAAAATATTCTTTTGAATAATTATTTTCAGCTTCGATGTAGTTTAATACATCTTTTGAATCTCTTTCATTTAACCAAAAATAGTCGTCTTGACGTTGATGATTGTGTGTAATTAAATTTTTTGTTTCTTTTTTACAAATTGGAAATTTTTTCATCAAAAAGAGTATTATTAAACGATTATTGAACGTTCAAATTTACATTCTTTTATTGAATCAATCTGAATAAAAGGTTTGCTTTAACATTTCTTTGTTTATTTTTGTTTCATTACACATAATTTGAATTACAAAGACTCATTTTTCGAATCTTAATTTAAATTTAAAAATTGTGATTAGTAAAAATTAATTTATTATAAATGAAGAAAATATATTCTTTTTTAATCAATGCTTTACCTAGACCAATATTAATTCGTTTAAGCTATATTTTTAAACAAGTTGCACCAATAATATATAAAGGTGATAATGTTGAATGTCCTGTTTGTGAAAAGTCATTTAGAAAGTTTCTTTCATATGGTTCTAAAGTTGCATCAAGAGACAATGTATTATGTCCTTTCGATTTAACATTAGAAAGACATCGTTTAATGTGGATTTATTTAAAAGATCACTCTAATTTTTTTACAGCACCGAAATTAGATGTACTTCATATTGCTCCTGAACAATGTTTCCATTCTTTATTTAAAAAGCAAAAGAATTTAAACTATTTAACTGGTGATTTACTTTCTCCAATTGCTGATATGCATTTTGATTTACATTCAATTCCATTAGAAGACAATAAATTTGATGTTATATTTTGTAATCATGTGTTAGAACATGTAAAGGATGCGCATCAATGTATGACTGAATTATATCGTGTTATGAAACCAGGAGGTTGGGGAATATTTCAAGTTCCTCAAGATATTAATAGAGAATTAACATACGAAGATTGGAGTATCACTTCTCCGGAAGAAAGAGAAAAGCATTTTTGGCAATATGACCACGTAAGATTATTCGGACTTGATTATCCTGAATGGTTAAGAAAAGCAGGATTTACAGTGACTGAATTCATTCAAGAACAACATTTAACAGCTGAACAAATCGAACGTTTTCGTTTACCAAAAAAAGAAGTTTTATACGTTGTTTCTAAATAATCACTTTCGAGTATTAAACTTATCTAAGTAAAAACTACTATTTATATAGAATTTATAGCTATTTACGATTGTTTTTTAAAATAATCTAAATATTTGGCTGATTTTTTGCGTTTATGTCTGTAACGAATGAAAAATGATTCGTTATTAAATTGTAAAGTCTGCAAGCTTTGCAAAAACTAGAAAACGAAAACCAAAAAAAAGTATGTTAGTGAACCCAATGTATCATCAGAGTAAAATCCGACTGGAAGAGGAGTTGGATTGGATACAGCGAGCTCAAAAAGACCCCAATCATTTTGGACCGCTGTACAAAAAATATCATGAACAGATTTTTCGCTACATTTTTCAACGAATGGATGACGAAGAGTTAGCTTTCGATGTAACATCTCAAGTTTTCATGAAAGCATTAAAAAATTTACATCGTTATGAATATAGAGGTGTACCTTTTTCATCATGGTTGTATAGAATTGCTAAAAGTGAATTGTTTCAAGCATTTCGAGATAGAAAAGCAGAGCGAACGGTGAACTTAGATTCTATTCATTTAAATCATATGATTGATGAAATGGAGGAGGATGTAAGTGAAGAAAATAGGGAGCGATTATTTCGTAGTTTATCAAAATTAAAAGAAGAAGATATGCAATTGATTGAAATGCGTTTTTTTGAAAAGAGATCATTTAAAGAAATAGGAGAAATTTTAGATATTACAGAGAATAATGCAAAAGTTAAAAGCTTTAGAGCTTTAGAAAAATTGAAAAATATATTTATCAAATAAGCCTTATAAGGTTATGAAAGCAAGAAAAATAAATTTAGATCGTGCTCCAATAAGTTCTGATAAAATTGAATCAAAACAAGATTTCGAGCATGTGTTAACAAATTACAATGCAATTAAGCCAAGCTTCTGGACCAATCCATGGTTTTATGGTCCAGTAGGCTTAGCCTCTTTGGCTATTGTTGTTAGTTTATTCATGAATAATATTAATTCTAATACAGAAGAAAATGAAAAAAAATCTACTCTTATAAATTCAACATTTCCTGAAGATACAGAATGTATTCATCCACCATTAAAAAATAAGGATGTTGCATTTAGCTCATTTGAAATTGATCCAACTAAAAATGAAAAAATCACTTTGGAAAGCGGTACAACTGTTACAATTCCAAAAGGTAGTTTGATTTCAGAATCAGATGAAAAAGTTCAACTAAAAATACGTGAATTTGATTCTAAATCAGATGCTTTTGTTGCAGGTATACCAATGGATTTAGGTAAAAAAGAAGCGTTTGAATCTGCCGGAATGATTGAAATAAGAGCGCTGCAAAAAGGCAAGGAGATTGAGATTTCACCTCAAAAACCTATTCAAGTTGAAATGGTATTAAATCAAAATCCAAACGGTTTTGATTTTTGGCGTTTAAATGAAGATAAGAAGGATTGGGAAAAATATCCATCAACATTCAAATATCCTACTGCATCTTCTAGTTCTTCAAATTTAAATGTTTCAAAAACAGAAAAAATTCAAACTATAGAAAAAGATATTGTTCTGGTTGATACAAGAATCAATGAATTAATCGTTCCATTAAAAAAAGATTTTCTATTACCTGAGAAGGGGAATCAAAGATTTGATGTTGATTTCGATGAAAAAGATTATCCTGAATTAGAAAAGTTAAAAGGAGTTGAATTTGAGGTTGATACAAAAAACAAATACGATAGGAACTTTACTAAAAAGGCTTGGGAGAATATGGAGCTTTCTAAAAAAGAGCAAGGATATATTATTACTTTTTCAAATACAAAAGAGAAGTTCCAAATACCAGTTCGACCAATTTTAAAAGGAGTTTCAAAAGACAAAGCTGAACAAAAATTCAATTCTCATTTTGAAGCATATTTAACAAAGAAAACGGAATTGCAAACTGAAAAAGACAGACTGTTAGCAGAAAAAGTAGCTTTGATTCAGTTTAAAGATGTTAATGTTCCTTCGAAGGTCGAGATGAATTCAAATAATCTTCAATCAGTAAAAGGATTTAAAACAACTTTTTCAACCACTGTTTTTGGAGTCTTTAATTGTGATCGTCCAATTACATATCCCAAAGCGACTGAGGAGGAATTAGCGTATACATTTGAAAACAATCAATTAATCAAAACTTTACAAGTATATGTTTTTGATAAAGTGAAAAATGTGAGGTATAGTTATGGTCAAGGGTTTAATCATCCAATTTCAGAAGTTGGATTTCATCCTAAAAATGAAAGTGTATTGTTAATTATTGATCAGAATGGAGATATTGGATATTTAACAAATTTTAATGCTACCAAATCTAATAATGGTCAATTAAAAGTGACCAGGTTAAATGAAAAGGATGTAAATTTACAAAGCATTCAAAAATTAATTGATGAAAGTACTATTGACGCTTAGTCTGTTTATTACATTTTTGACATTTAGTCAGGTTGAACATGTTAAAATTTCTAAATCTGAAAATTTATTCCCAAATATTTCAGGAATATTTTCGGGTGAAATTTCATATGTAGATTTATGCAATCCTTCAGGAATTGTTTGTTCTTCAGGATATAAAATTGTGAAATTTACACTGCAATATAGTGATGGCCAAAATGATAAAACAGAAACGTTTTTAGGTAATAAAATACCTGAGTCATTATGTGATAGAATTGCTCGAAATAACATGAATCAGATGATTTTCTTTACAGATATAACAGCAGTTAACGATGAAGGTAAAATTATTGTTTTAACCTCATTTAATTTAATTCCTACTAAATAATGAGATTCTTTATAATGTTTTTTTCTATTGTTTTAACTAATTTACTTTTCGGTCAAGAGAAAGATAGTGTTGAAACGATTATTGTACGTAAAAAAATAGAATTTACTTTGTATAGAGGAGTTTTAAAAGAAACTGAGAATTGGTATTTGATTTTGGATTCAGACAAAAAATACTATCTAATAAATGTTGTTATTCCAGCAAATGAAGTGACTGACTGGTTTAAAAGATTTAAAGAAAGTCAAAATATTTATAAGGCATTTTTAGAAATAGGTGCGTATCCTGTTTTAAATTTTAGAAAAGAAAATGATCCCGGAGAGTACTTAACTTTTTATCTAAATGGACAAAATGATGATTCAATTTCTTTAACACTGATTGAAACAAATACCCCGTATAAGTTCAAAATATTACAAAAGTTTACGAATTGATTTAAATTATTTGGATTAATTAAAATACTTTTTTGTACTTTTATAGACAAAATGAAGATTCTTTAATCTTTTTTTTTATTTTCGTAGCACTAATTTTTGAAGCTGCTATTTAAAACATGTTAAAATGAAGTATTGCTTAAGTATAATTTTATCTTTATTCACTGTTGTTTCTTTTGCTCAATATAGCAATTTTAATACTCAACGAAATTGGTCTTTAAATAAAAAAGAAATTAGATTCGGTGCCGGTGCGACTCAGTTCTTAGGAGATTTAGGAGGTAGAGATAAAGTTGGTACAGATTATAGGCCTTGGGATATTGATTGGCCATCAACTGGTTATGGTGCTGAGTTAGGTTACAGATACCGTTTTCATCCATATTGGGCAACTACTACTTCTTTTCATTATGCTGTTTTTAAAGGTAGCGATGCGTTGACTCAAGATCCTTGGAGAAATGCTCGTAATCTTTCTTTCAAAACAATAGGTTTTGAGTTATCTCAAAGGGTTGATTATATTTTCTTTGCAAATGAAAAAGTTGGTAAAAGATATAACATTCCTGGTTTGAAAGGATTAAGAGATCATAATGATCAAGTTTATGCTTTTGTTGGTGTGGGTGTTTTAGCATATATACCAAAAGCACAATACATGGGAGCTTGGTATAAATTAAGACCTTTGAGTACTGAAGGACAAGGATTGCCTGGAGGTGCTACTCCTTATGGTTTATGTACTATAAGTGTTCCTTTTGGGATTGGAGCTCGTATGGGGATTTCAAGAATGTGGAGAATTGGTATTGAGGCTTCTTATGTTAAAACGTTCTCAGATTATATTGATGATGTTCATGGGACTTATTACGATGCTAATTTAATTGCTCAGGCTAAAGGTCCGATTGCTGCAGGTTTATCAAATCCAAAATTAGTTGATAGTAAAGTTGCGTCAGCTTTTGATACTGGACTTCAAAGAGGTGATATCCAGAATGATGCTTATTTTTATTTGAATATTGTTGTATCAAGAAATGTTACATACAAAAATTACAGTAGACGTATTAAACATATGAAATTCAAAAAAGGAAGATACAAATTCTAATTTTTTATTCATAAAGTTGATAATATTTACGAGGTGGCAATTGTCACCTCGTTTTGCATTCATACATTTGTAAAAAAAATAATATTTATGTATAAATTAATCCGAAAAATACTTTTCAAATTTGACCCTGAAAAAATTCATTATTTCACGGCTAATTCAATTTCATTTTTATTGAAAATTCCAGGAATGAAATTTATTTGGAAAAAAATGTATCAATTGGATGATAAAAGACTTGAAAAAGAAGTTTTTGGGATTAAATTCAAAAACCCAGTAGGATTAGCAGCTGGTTTTGATAAAAATGCAAGTATGTATAATCAATTGGCTCATTTTGGTTTTGGGTTTATTGAAATTGGAACAGTTACACCAAAAGGTCAGCCTGGGAATGATAAGCCACGTTTGTTTAGGTTAAAGGAAGACGAAGCAATTATTAACCGAATGGGATTTAATAATGATGGAACTGAAGTTGTAATTGAAAATCTAAAAAACAAAAGAACTAATCTAATTATAGGAGGAAATATTGGTAAAAATAAAGTTACTCCAAATGAAGAGGCAAATAATGATTACAAGTTAGCATTCAACGCTTTATTCGATTATGTAGATTATTTTGTTGTCAATGTATCTTCTCCTAATACTCCAAATCTTAGAGAACTTCAAGAAAAAGAACCTTTAAAGCAATTGTTACAATCTCTAAAAGATGAAAATAATTTGAAAAAGGTACAAAAACCTATTTTATTGAAAATTGCACCTGATTTAACGAATGAACAATTAGACGATATTATTGAAATTGTAAATGAGGTTAAATTAGATGGAGTAATTGCAACAAATACTACTATCTCAAGAGCCGATTTAAAAACGGATTCTGAATTTGTTGATTCTATAGGTGCTGGAGGGCTTTCAGGTAAACCATTAAAAGAAAGATCAACTGAAGTCATAAAATATTTAGCTGAAAAATCTAATAAATCATTCCCAATTATAGGAGTTGGTGGAATTCATTCAGCAGAAGATGCAATAGAAAAATTAAATGCTGGTGCGGATTTAATACAGTTATATACTGGTTTTATTTATGAAGGTCCTGCGTTAATTAAACGAATTAATAAAGCTATTTTACAAACTAAATAATGAGTATGTCTAAAGTTAAAATTATTGAATGTCCAAGAGATGCTATGCAAGGACTTCACGATTTTATTCCTACACAGAATAAAATCAATTATATTAACTCGTTGATCGAATGTGATTTTGATACAATTGATTTTGGGAGTTTCGTTTCTCCAAAAGCAATACCACAATTAAGAGATACTGCAGAGGTTTTGGAAGCCTTAAATTTAAAATCGTCGACCAAATTACTTGCAATAATTGCAAATGAAAGAGGTGCTATTGATGCTTGTAATTTTGAAGAGATTAATTATTTAGGATTTCCATTTTCAATATCTGAAACTTTTCAACAAAGAAATACAAATAGTTCAATTCAAGATTCCTTCAAAAATGTTGAGCTAATTAAATCTTTAGCAGATAAACATAATAAAGAATTGGTTATTTATCTTTCAATGGGATTTGGAAATCCTTATGGAGATGAATGGAATGCTGATATTTTGGTTAAATGGTGTAATGAATTGTATTCAAAACTTGGAATTAAAATACAAGCACTTTCTGATACAATCGGAATTGCAACTCCTGAAAGTGTTGAATCAATTTTTAATGACATTATTCCAAGTTTACCAATGGTTGAATTTGGTGCTCATTTACATACTACATTTGAAAACGCTGAAAACTTAGTGAAATCAGCTATTAATGGAGGTTGTAGTAGATTTGATGGAGCAATTAAAGGTTTTGGAGGTTGTCCAATGGCGACAAATGATTTAACAGGAAATATGCCTACCGAAATAATGTTGAATTGGATGAATCAAAATGCTATTGATAATGGAGTGAATATGCAAAAGTTTGAAGAGTCAGTCAAACATGCTCTAACTGTTTTTCCAGTTTAAGTGTAACTAATCGAGAATAAATCATTATAATTTAAAGAATTATCGAATGAAAAAAATATTTTATTTACTCTTTATGTCTACTGTACTTTTTTCTTGTGCTTCAGATGATAACGAAGAAGAACAAAATCAAAATAATGTTGAAATTAATGAAAGTGACATTCAAGAAATAGAAACATTGTTTGATAAAGATGAGTTTGATGATTTAACAAAAGTTGATTTGTTGAAAGAATTAAAAATTTGTTCTGATAAAAATACAAGTAACGAGGACTATATGCATCCTTCTTGTTCACCTCGTTTTTTTGAGTTATTTGCCTATTCTGAAAATGATCCTTTAAAAAATGCATTTGTACTTTTAACCAAATCTAAAACATATGGTTTTCCATTAAGAAGAATTGCTGTTTTTGCAAGGGAAAAAGGTCGTTTAGTCAAAGTGAATGAATTTGTAGCGAATCTAATTGCAATGCAGAAATCCAATTCAGGATCGAAAGATTTAATTTTGAGATTTAACGATAAAGATCAAGGTGAAGATGTATTTTATAACTGTGTTTTTACTTGGGATGGTATGAAATACAAATATAAATCTGTAGAAGTGATTGAAGGTGCGAACTGGGGAGGTCCAGTAAAAGCTGAATTGAAAGATTCAATCTCAAAAGAAGTAGAAAAAGATATTATTAAAAATGGAATGATCTTATAAATGAAAGTTTTTCATTGTATTATAATTTCAATTATACTTTTTTCATGTTCTGCAGAATATGAACTAAATGAAATCGATTATTCCGTTTTATTTCATGATAATAATAGTAAAGTTTGGTTGATTGATGAAATAAATAGAGGTGGAAAAAATTATGCACCTTTAGTTCGTAAACAGCGAGATGTTATTATTTTTTATAAACCTAATAGTGTTCTATTAACGAATTTAAATGAAATAGGATATTCAAAAGGTAACAAAGCAAATTTCACAATCAATTCAAATGAAAAAATACTTGAAGTGAAATTTGAAAAAGCAAAATGGAAATATCATTTTGTATCAATTGAAGATCAAAAGATTATTTTAAAACCATTTACAAAGAATAAGGATCAATTTGAGTTGGTTTTAATTCCCTTACCTGAATTTTAATTTTTAATAAATCGTTTTCTTGAAATCTGATTATTGGAAATAAATTCTACTATGTAAATTCCATTTTCAAAATTAGAAACATTGATTTCTTTAGAAGTTGATGTGATTAGTTTTTGACCCAATTCATTATAGATAATTATTTTATCAAATAAAATTGAACTTGATATAATCAATTTAGAAGATGTAGGATTTGGGTAAATAGAAAAATTAATTTCAGAAATTTCATTTATGAATGAAGGATCATCTTTTATTACTTTAATTGAATCTAAATATAATTTATATCCATCTGTAGTATTTTCAACAAATGCAAAATGAACAGATTGGTTATTGTAACCTTGAGCACTCACATCAATAGATCTCGTTGTCCATTCAAAATTTTCACCTGAAATTTCTAATAATGTATCAGTAAAATCAGTAATGTCTGTTCCCGTTGTTGAAATTAATACCATATAATCATCAGGAAAAGATGCATCTTGAGATTTCCCATTCCAATCTAAGAAATTACCAAAAGTTCCAAGTGTTACTTGAGGTGTAATTAACCAACGGTTAGCTTTTCCGGTAGGATTAAAATATGAAGTTGAACTTGCCACTGTATCTAATGCATTTTCAGGATCTAAAACTGCAATCCATGCATTATTGTATTCACTAAAAACAGGGTTTAATCCATCATTATCAATTAAAGTCCAAGAATTTGAAATTCCATTTTGAAAATCTTCCTGAAAAATGATAGTTTGAGCTTGAGAATAATAAGTGAAAAATATAGATATGATAAAAAGTAACTGTTTCTGCATAATAAATTGATTTAATTAACCATTGCGATTAATATTTCTTTGTATTCTTGATAAAACTGATCAAATTTAATCAATCTTTCTCTTAGGTATTCATAAATTTTTTGGTGATCTTCAATTTTATATAAATTTAACGTATTATTTTCCCAATAAATTCTTGAAATATCTTGTCTTTTTTGAAGCAAAAATGAAGGAGCCCAAATTGGTTTTTCAACTGTAATGTCTTCTAAAACAACTTTTAATTCAGTCATTTGTTCATAGATTAAGTTTCTCAATTCTTCATCTTTTTCTTGAATATCAAAGCATAAGCGAGCACCTTTACCATCAACTTCTAAACGAATGTAAATAGATTTTACATCAGATCTATAATTAACCCAATTTATTCTTTTATCATTTGAATTTCTCGTTTTCGACATATGCGCCTGAAATCCAACCCAAAATCCTTTATTTAATTTTTTAAATTCTTCTTTTTCTAGCATTTCTTATTTTTTAATAAAAAGTTCGTGTAATTTGATTGAAGAATTTCTCCAGTTAAAATTATTTAACACATGGCTTTTTCCATTTTGTGATATTGTGTTGTAAAATTGCTCATTTGATAATAATTTTTCAATTGCTTTATTAAATTCATCAGCTGTATCAGCCACTACAATTGATAGTTCATGTTGAGCATTTATTGCATTATTTGCTAAGGTAGTGGTAATACATGGAATTCCCATTGCCATAGCTTCAATTAATTTATTTTGAAGCCCAGTTCCAATCATCATTGGTGCAATAAAAATTTTACCTCTCGCATAAGAAGTCCGAATATCATTCACCCAACCAGTAAGTTTAATATTCTCATTTTTTTGAGCAATTTTTTGAATTAGTGGGGTAGGAGTTGCTCCAGAAATCAATAATTTAATCGGCTGATTCTGTTGGTTGAAATATGGAAGAATGTATTTGTTGATGTATTGAACTGCTTCAATATTTGGAGCATAACTTAAATTCCCAATAAAAAGTAATTCAAACTCATTGGTTTTATCAATGTTTTCAAAAAATGAATCATCAACACCATTTGGGATACAAATTATTTTTTTTCTATCAGGATGAATGATGAAATTTAGATCTTGTTCACTTATAATCACATGATTTTCAAAATAATCAAATATTTTCCGTTCGTATTCGGATAATTTTTTTGCTTCTATTTTGAATAACCATTTTGAATAAAAAGGTGCTTTTTCAATTCTTCGTTCTATACCTTTTGAAAGAGCATCCATGTAATCGATAGTTTTTGAACATGAATGATAATTTTTAACATATTCAGCAACACGAATTAGTTGACAGTATATGTGATCAGGTTGAACTTCATTTAGTATTTGCTGAATTGTGAAATTGATTTTACTAGAATAGAAATAACCGATTTGAAATGGTTTTTTTGTGAAAAATTGAAATAAAGTATTAAATAGAATAGAAATTTTACTCAGCTTAAAAATATGTATTGTAGAACAATAAGGTTTTAATTTATCAATTGAAGCATTAAGTACTTTGTGATCAGTTGTAGCAATTAAAGTTATATTGTAGAACTTTGAAAGTTCAACAATTTGATAATAACCTCTCAATTTATCTCCTTTTTCTAATGGAAATGGAAATCTAGAAAGCATTATGACTAACTTTTTTTTATGATATGTGCTTGATGAACTCAATTATTTTATTTGTTACAGGTTCAATTTGATATTTAGACTGAATTAATTTTTTTCCATTTTCACCTAGTTCTGATCTTAACTCTTGATTTTGAAAAAGATTTACAGCAGCTGCTATAATATTTTCAATTTCATCTTCAATAATCATTGTTCGTTTTGTTGAATCAGATAATGTTGATTCTATTCCCTCAGCTCCTTGTGATGTTGTAACAATTGGAACTCCTAAACTCAAACCTTCAAGTAATTTAACTCTAACTCCTGAGCCAGATTTTAAAGGTACAATCATAATTCCATTTGAAGCCATAAAACTTGATAGATCTTCAATATAACCCAATACTTTAATACCTTTTGCCGTATTTGATTCAATTTCTTTAGGCATATTTGAACCTGCTAAAATGAGTTCTGCATCTGGCAATAAAGTTCGGATTTTAGGGAAAATATCATTTATAAGCAAATTAACAGATTCAATATTTGGTTTCCAATTCATAGAGCCAATATGGAAAAAGCGTTGAATTGAATAATCTGAATTTATTTGTGATCTATCAATTGTTAATGGTATCGTAGCATAATTTATATTAGGTAAATAGGATTTGAATTTATTTTTATCCAATTTAGAAATACAAAATACTCCATCAAATTGAGGTAAGGTAGACAATTCAACTTTTTTTAAGTTTTTGGCTAATTTATTTAAATAGATTTTTTTTAACGGATTTGATTCATTCGTAGCTAATTTCTCCCAAATTTCATGTTCTACATTATGACTTCTTAGTAAAACTTTAACGTTGCATTTCTTTTTAATTTGTTTAACATAATGGGCGAAAAAGATGCTTTCCATGATTACAATTTCGCATTCATTTTTATTGATGTAATCAATGATGATTTTCTCTAATTCAATAGAATGAAATCTGTCAATATTGTATGATGAATTGATTAATAGACTTTTAGCTGCATTAATTGCTGATAATCTAGTATCTATATAATAACCTTCAGGTTGAATAATTGTTGAAAGTTTTGATGGATATTTATTTATCTCAAAAGGATGTTTTGGAGTAGAAATTGTAAAGTTTTTGACATTATAACCTGCATTTAATAGACATTTTAAGAATTGATGCATTGCAACACAACCTCCATCAACTAAAGGGAAAATAGGTTTGTTAGTTAAATACAATACCCTCATTTTTTTGTCTTTCTAAATTTAAAGTTTGACCATATTTTAGAATAAGTTTCCTTGTTAAAAACTGGGGAATCATTTGCTGCTGCTAACATAAAAACAATTGCAAAAGGGGTTAAAACCAAAGTTGCAAACCACATTCCCAATACAGGAGAAATTACTTGTTCTTGTGCTAAACTTTCGCCAACAGAAATTAAAATAAAATAAACCATAAAAAGTAAAGCTGCAATAACAACAGGAGCACCAAATCCTCCTTTTCTTATAATTGCACCGAGAGGCGCACCAACAAAGAACAATACAATAATTGCAAATGTCAACGCTATTTTTTTATGAAAAGCAATTGCAAACTGAACAATACTAAAATCTAGGGCAGCCATAAAATCTTTTTGTCCATTAAGGTTTTCATTTTTTTGTCTTAGTCGAATAGAAGCAGCCGTCAATACATTGATTTTATCCGTTTTACTGATGCTGTCAAACGAAATAACTCTTCCAACTTCGGGGACTATTTTAGTTTGCATGTTCTTCTTAGAATCTCTAATAAAACGCTGAGATGCAAAAAATAAATGATCATTTTTTAAGGATACAACAAAGTTGTTAATGATTGAATTTGCATTTTTTTGAATAGAATCAATTGCATAATCCATCTGAAAAACATTCAACATTTCAAATTGATCTTTGAATAAATTCTCGTCCGAGCGACTTAATTTGAAACCAGAAATATCAATTTTTATAGTGGCCTTTGAAAATCCTGTTTGAGTTGCTTTTCTAAAGTTTGTAGGTGTCGGCTGAATTTCTCCATTAGGTAAAAAATTGGGTGCCTGAGGATTTAATTCCTCTGATTGATTCCCATCATTTAATTCAAAAAATAAATATTTACCGTTACTTGATTTATAAATTCTTCCAGCTTTAGCGCGGATTGTTTTGATTTTGTTAGGATCTGTATGATCATAAATCAAAATATCTTCAAAATTATTGTTCGATTCACTTTTAACTTTAATGGCATAACCATCTAATTCTTTACTAAAAACACCTGGAGTAATAATAGAAGATATTTTAGTGTTTTGAATGTCATAAACCAAAGAATGCCATTTTAAATTAGCTACAGGTATGACATAATTGGCAAAATAAAACGTGAATGCAGCAATGATTAATATCACAACAGTTAATGGTCTCATAATTCGATAAAGCGATAGACCACTTGATTTTAATGCAGTTAATTCATTATGCTCAGATAAATTTCCGAAAGTCATAATGGAAGAAAGTAAAATAGCAAGGGGAAGAGCTAAAGGAATTAAACTCGCAGAAACATAAAATAAAAGTTCTAGAATGACAGAAATGGAAATGCCTTTCCCCATTAAGTCATCAATGTATTTCCACAAAAATTGTAGAATCAAAATAAACATTGAAATACAAAATGTAACTACAAAAGGACCTGTAAAAGAACGAATACTGAAAACGTAAAGCCTTTTCACTTCAAATTGGTTTAAAGATTGATTATGCGCCTAAAGTTTGTTTCATTTTATGAATCTGGTTATCCCAAAGACGTTTTGCTTCTTCCATTTCATCTTCTTCAGCAAAATCTGTAATTGTCAATACAACAACTTTAGTCAAAGGGTCGATATGATATTTTAATTCACAAAAACTATCAATTCCATCTTCTTCATCTTCAATCCATTGCCATTTAATTTTATCTGAAATTCTTTTGGTTAAAAGGCGGGCTTTCTCTTCACCGCTATCCCATTTGAATGTAATAAGATCATCTTTAATAACAACATCATCTGAAAACCATTCACTTAATCCTGCAGGAGTAGTAATCATATTTTCTAAAACTCTCGAAGATGTTTTAAGTAAAAATTCAAGTTCGAATTTTATTTTTTCCATTGTTGTTATTGTATTTGATAAAATGTAAGCAGTTTAAATTTACAAATAAAATTTAGAATGTAGTTGCTACGAATTTAAGGTAAACGGGATTAATAATTGGAATATTGTCTATCTAATTGAAATTCAAATAAATTAAGTGTTGAAAACGTTTTAATAAAAAAATAAACAGTTTTTACTCATAAAATTAATTTAACACAATCTTCTTATTGAAAATTAAATAGATAGGTAATAGATTGATTCTTTTTTCAATAAAATTTTATTTTTATTAGCTGTTTTAAAGAAAATACTTTTATATTTGCACCCTCAATTATGGCGAGGTAGCTCAGTTGGTTAGAGCGCAGGATTCATAACCCTGAGGTCACGAGTTCAACTCTCGTCCTCGCTACATAAAAGCTCAGTTTTATTACTGAGCTTTTTTTTTGTTCAAACTTTTACATAAATGGTAATCAAAAACCTGCTTCTTTTATTAATTTTACAACAAAAGAACTTGCAAAATGTTAAATTATATATCTGTTAGCAAAAATCATTCTTTGATATTGCTATTTTTCTTGTTTTCATTTATTACCTATTCACAAGAATCAACTAATTCAATTTCAGGAGTTTTAAAAGATTCATTATCAAATAAAGGAGTTGAATTTGCAAGTATAAGATTGTATCAATTACCTGATTCTAATTTTGTTAAAGGAGAATTTACTGATTCAACTGGGAGGTTTAAATTAAACGGAATCAATAACGGAACTTTTTATTTAATCATTGATTTTTTAGGTTATGATAATAAGCGAGTTAATGAAATTACTTTTATCGATAATTCTACAAATATCAATTTAGGCACATTGTTTTTATCAATAAGTAAATCTACTTCTATTGACGAAGTTAAAGTAGTAGGGAAACAAGATGCATTTCAAATAGGTATAGATAAAAAGGTATATAATGTTGGTGAGGATGTTTCTACTCGAGGTGGTTCTGCAAATGATGTATTGATTAAAGTTCCTTCTGTTGATGTTGATCAAGATGGGAAAATTTCATTAAGAGGTGATGGGAATGTGACAATTCTGATTGATGGTCGACCAAGTTCGATGACAGGAGGAAACGGTAAAAGCTTACTAGATGCAATTCCATCTAATTCAATAGAGCGAATTGAAGTTATTTCAAACCCTTCTGCAAAATATGATCCTGATGGAACTTCTGGAATTATTAATATTGTTTTAAAGAAAAATAAAATCAAAGGTACTAATGGAATGATGAGTGTTTCAGGAGCTACTGATGGTTTATTAAATACTTCTCTAAGCTTTAGTGTTCGAAATTCAAAAGTAAATTCTTATGTAAATTATACCTATAAATTCATGGAGGGTTATAGAAATAATTATGGAACATTAGAACAACTAAGTAATGATCAAGTAGTTTCCGTATTAGATCAAAATAGAATAGGAATGGATTCAAATCGTACCCATAGTGTTAAAATTGGTTCTGATTTTTATATTAAATCAAATCAAACAGTTGGGTTTTCAGTTACTGGCTCTAAAGGTAAAAGAGTAAGAACTGGTGATTTAACAAACAAGTTTTATAATGGAACCAATGATTTACTTAGATTATGGACAAGAAATTCTTATGATCCAACAGATCAGCAGAATTTGGATATCAATTTAAATCATAAGTTTGAATTAAAAGAAAAGAAAGGAACATTAGAATCTAATATAACTCAATCTTTAGGACAAACAGACAATTTCGGTTACTATGAAGAATTGTATTACAATACCGATGGTACACTGATGAATATAGCTGCTAAAAATCAAGATTTAATTGGTAATGAAAAAAACAATGTACTTACTGCGCAAACAGATTTTACTAGAGTTTTTGATAAAACAAAAGCTAGATTTGAAACTGGAGTGAAAGGAATTATTAGAAATCTAGGGGTAAATACTAGTTCGCACACGATGGATACGTTGACCAATTTATATGTACTTGATACTCTTTCAAATTTTCAATATTCTTATAATGAACAAGTTTACAGTGCGTATGCAATATATGGTCAGCAAAAAGGTAAGTTTAAATATCAAGGAGGCTTGCGTTTTGAACAAGCTTTTCAATCACCTTACTTAATTTCAAAAAATCAGAAATTCACAAATAATTATTTTAATGTATATCCTTCTGGACATATAAAATATAATCATAAGGAAAATACTGAATGGAGTTTGAGTTATAGTAGAAGAATCAATAGAGCTGCAGCAGATGATTTAAATCCATTTACAAGTTATGCTGATCCTTATAATTTACGAATGGGAAATCCAGCGTTAAAGCCCGAATATATCAACTCTTTTGATTTAGGTTATTCAATTGATAAGAAAAAAGTAAATTTTACTGGTAGTGTTTATTTTAGACATACAACTAATGTAATTCAACGAGTTAAAATTTTTAATTCAAATAGTTCATCTACAGTAACTTTTGCTAATATAGATCAGAGTCAAAGTGGAGGATTGGAATTAGTTGTTTCCTACAAACCAACAAAATGGTGGCGTAATGTCATTTCTTTTAATGGAAGTTTGATTCAATTTACAGATAATACTACAAATTTTAATTACAACAATAAAGGGATTAATATTAGTGGTAAATATGTTGGAACTTTTGAGTATTGGAAAAAAACGATGATAACTCAAATAAATATTCAATACAATGCTCCACAAACTACAGCGCAAGGAATCGTTCAAAGAAGAGGGGCAATTGAAATTTCAACAGAAAAAAGTCTTTTTAAAGGAAAATGGTCTGTAGGAGCAAAAGTTTCAGACATCTTGGATAGACAAGGTTTCACTTTGAAAGTGAGACAACCATCAATTCGTCAAGATTCTGAATTTAAGTGGTTGACACGCCGAGTGTTCCTTACAATTACTTATAAGTTTGGTAAAATCGAGATGATGAACAAACCAAAAGGTTCAGAAAATACTGGCGGAGGAATGGATTTTTAGTCCATTCCAATTCTCAATTTTTCAATTTTGATTCATCCGGAAATTTTATTCCAAGGTTTAATAATGCAGCGTCAATCCCTGAATATTTTTTGAATTCTGATTTCAAATCTTTTTGAATCGTTTTTGGGTATGTTGTTTTCGTTTTCATGATCCGTTGCTTTTTATCTAAAATAGACAAAATAAATGCCACAATTTATCGAAAAGAATTTAACTGAATTGATTATTGATTTAAATGTGGAAAAAGGAATGTGAAATGTTTTACTTAATACAAGTATAAACAAAAGCAGGAGGGAAGTTTAACGGAGTAAATGAAATAGAGACAGAAGAATAAATATCTTTTAGTATTTTTTTACTTTGAATTGAATATTGAAATTGAATAAATTTTCCAGAATTTGAAAGTGCTGAATGTGATTTTGAAATGATAGAATCTCTCAATTCTTCAGGGAAATTGGCAAAAGGTAAGGAAGAAATAACAGTGTCTGCTGCGTGTAAGTTATTCATCATTAGATATTCATCGATTTTTTCGGCGCTATCATGAATTAAAATTACTCGCTTATCATTAATTGAAGATTTTAATAAAGTAAAGAAGTTATCATTTAATTCAAAAACCAATAAAACAGCATCTTCTGCCATTTTTTCGATGATTTTTTTTGTAAAAACTCCTGTTCCTGGTCCTAATTCAACGATTACTTTTGCAGAATTGAAATCTACATTTTCTAACATTTTTTCTGTTAAAAAGCGAGAACTTGGTCGAATTGAACCAACCATTTTTTTCTCCTTCCAGAATTGTTTTAAAAATGTTTTTTTCTCCGGCATTCTCTTAATCTTTAAGTGCTAATTTACCGTTATTAGTGATTCCTACAACATATCCTGTCAATTCTTTATTAAGAAATGGAGTGTTAATAGTCGAAGAAATAATTTCATCTTTTGTTAAAGTCCATTTTTTAGATGGGCTAAATATCGTTAAATCAGCTTTTTGGTTTAGTTCTACCGGATTAAAATCAATTCCTAAAATACTTCTAGAATTGATTGAAAAAGCATTAATTACAGCATTTAAATTGAATTCAGCAATTGAATTTAAAGCAGGAAACGAAGTTTGAAGTCCAATAGTACCAAAAGAAGCATTGTCAAACTCAACATCTTTTTCTTCTTTATCCATTGGACGATGATCTGAAACAATCGTATCAATTGTTCCATCAATAACTCCTTTCCATAATGCAATTCGATCTGATTCTCTTCTTAAAGGAGGCATTAATTTAAAATTGGAATCAAATCCTAATACAGCTGTTTCGTTGAAAATTAAATTAGAGACATGCACATCAGCAGTGATTTTTAATCCATTTGCTTTTGCTTTTCGAATTAATTCAACACTTTCAGCACAAGAGATTCCAGTGAAATGAATTGAACTATCAGTGTATTCAACCAATCTTAAATTTCTTTCCAATTGAATAATTTCAGCAATTGTTGGATCAGCTTTCAAACCTGTTTTTGTTGATGCTTCACCTTCATTTACCATTCCTTTTCCTGCTAAAGCATTATCTCTAGAAAAAGCGATGATTTTACCGCCAAAATTCTTGCTATACAATAAAGCTCTATACATAATTCCAGAATTTACTGGAACTAAATCATCTGAATATAAACGTACACCAGATTGGTACATGTCGTACATTTCAGAAAGGTTATTACCTTCCATTTTTTCAGTAATAGCACCTATTGGATAAACACTTGCAACTTCTTTTTCTGCTTTTCTTAAGATATATTCCACTTGCGTTTTACCATCAACAACAGGGTGTGTACTTGGTAAAATTGCAACATGTGTATATCCTCCAAATGCAGCTGCTTGAAGTCCTGATTCGATTGTTTCTTTATGTTCTTCACCTGGATCACAAAAATTGGCTTTTAAATCCACCCAACCTTGAGAAATATGTAGGTTTTCTTCTTCAATTAGTTTAGCTTCATTGTCTGAAATTGAATCTTCTATTTTTGTAATGATTCCATTTTCGATTAATAGATCTTTCGTTTTACCATTAAAACTTGATTGAGGATCTACAATTGTTGCTTTTTTAATTAGAATTTTCATTTCCTGTGCTTATTTTTTCCAAAATTTCAATAAAGCGACTTCTATTAAAAAGAATAAAAGTGCCATAAAGATAAATATTCTCCAATATTCATAAGGTTTATCAAGCTCGATTTTTGTCAAACTTTGCCCTTCTGAAATTTCTGATGCTTTGATGTGTTTAATTCCTTTTTCTATCAAATATTCATTGATTTCACTTAATGAATAATTCGTGATGTTTGATTCTGAACGATTGTAATTCAATGAAATTGAACCGATGTTACTTTCATCAATAATAGAATAAGTTCCAGCTTTTAAATTTTCGATTGCTTCTAAACCTCCGATTGAAATAGAAGTAATTCCAGAACTATAAGTTGTTCGTGGGATATAATCGATCTCTTTACTTTTTAAATGGATAGGGGTTTCATTTTTTGAAGCATTATAAATCGGGAATTTAGAATCTTCACCAATTGTCAATGAAATAGGTGCTTTACGTTTACTTAATTCAGCAGTTCTTAAAACAATTGTACTAAATAAAGCATTTGAAGTAAAAGAACCATAAACAGGAGTTAAACAGCTAGCGTAGAAGTAAATATTTGATTTTCCTGTTGATTTTAAAAGTAAAGGTGAACCATTTTGCAATTTGATTAAGTCAACTGCCAATGAATTAGATGTTTTATTTATTTTATAAGCTTTTGATATCGAAGGTAAATTTAGATTGTCTGGCTTTTTCTCAAAAACTGTTTTGAAAAATGGGTCTTCATAATTAATGTTTTTTATTGAAACGCCATCTGAAATTTCACTAGAAATCATTGGCATGTTAACGCTTCCAAGAAATGAATTCCAAGAGTTTATATCAATTTTTTCTCCAGGAAATAAAGATAATGTTCCACCATTATTAACATAATCCTTTAAGTTTTGACCTAAGCCAGATTGAATTTCTTTTGCTCCATTTAATACAACTATGTCTTTGTTTTCAAGCGATTCAAGTGTAAATTGATTTTGATTAATTTCTTCAACTTTATAATAATTATCTAAACTGTAAACAATTGAAACATTGTTCACAGCATTTTCACCGTTAATCACTAATACATTGGTGTTGGAAGCGACTGAATAACTGAAATAATATTCGTCATCAGAATAGAATTGTTTGTCATTTACAGTTACGATTCCTTTTTTAACTCCTTTTGATTGTTCAGTATAATTGAAAACCGTTGAAGTATAATTATTAGCTGGTATATCTAGAAAGACATCTCTTTTAATTGAATTTACTTCAAGATGAACTTCAACATTGACTAAATCTTTGTCACTGTAATTATGAACTCTAACATTCAATTCATTGTTTTCACCAATTTTTTGAACAGGTGATGTAAACCAAACAGAATCAATTGTTAAATTACTATTATCTTGTGCTGAAATTAAAACAGGATAATAATATGCGTCTTCATCTTTTTGTAATTTTTCAAATGAAGTAGATGATTTTTGGAAATCAGAAAGTATTACAAATTGTTTAGCACCAATTTTTTGTTTTGTTGAATGTTCGTTTTCTATTGCCGCTTTTTCCCAATTGATAACCTCGTCAAGCGAACGAACAATAGGACATAATTCAATTTTATCTAAACGTTCAAGCGCTTCAATTTTTGAGACTAAATGTTGTTCTAAACCACTTAAGTTATTTGTAACCAGCATAAAACGAGTGTCTAAACTTGATTTGCTGATCATTTTACGAGCCATTTCCCTAGCTTCAGAAAGTAATTCACCTTCAGTTCCTTTCATTGACATTGAAAATGAATTGTCGATGTAAATTGCTAAAAGTGGTTTTCCTCCTTTAGAATTGTTATTTGAAACGGGGATATACGGTTGAGCAAAAGCTAGAACTAAAAAAGCAAATGCGAGTAATCGTGCGATTAATACGAGTAAATGCTTTAATTTCTGAGTTGAACGTGTTTGTTGATCAACTGATTTAATGAATTGTAAACTAGAAAAGTAAAGGGTTTTGTATTTTCTGAAGTTGAATAAATGTATAATAATTGGTATTAATAAAATACCAAAAGCCCATAGAAATTCTGGATATACAAACTTCATGATTCAAATATAGTCACAAAATTTTGATTCGAATTCGCTATTGAATTTAACTTTTGCACAATCTGTTAATATGAGATTAATAGATTATTTATTCAATTCATTATAATAATCAACAGCCTCTCTAACTGAGCCTTTTAACTTCAATAATTTTTCAGCTTCTTCATATGAAATCGATAAACTTTCTTGAATCATTTTTGTTCCTCTGTCGATCAGCTTATTGTTACTTAATTGCATGTCGACCATTTTATTGCCTTTAACATGTCCTAATTTGATCATTAAAGAAGTTGAAATCATGTTTAGAACTAATTTTTGAGCTGTTCCAGATTTCATTCGAGTACTTCCTGTAACAAATTCAGGTCCAACCACTGGTGTCATTGGAAACTCTGACTCTTTAGATAGTGGGCTTTCAGGATTACATGAGATTCCTGCAGTTAATACATTGTTTTCTTTTGCTTTAGCAATTGCTCCAAGTACGTATGGCGTTGAACCAGAAGCAGCAATTCCGACTAAAGTATCATTTGAATTTATTGAATATTCTTGTAAATCTTTCCAACCTTGTTCTAAATCATCTTCCGCGAATTCAACAGCTTTACGTATAGCAGTATCTCCACCAGCGATTATTCCTACAACAACTCCATGAGCAACACCAAAAGTCGGTGGACATTCACTTGCATCAACAATTCCTAATCTACCACTTGTTCCAGCTCCTATGTAAAAAAGTCTACCACCGGTTTTCATTCTCTCAAAACAAGCATCAATAAATCGCTCGATAGCAGGTAATTCTTTTTCAATCGCTAATGGAACAGATTTGTCTTCATTATTCATATTAGCAATCAACTCCAACGTTGACATGTTTTCTAACGAATTGTAGTTAGAAGAAGATTCGGTTACTTTTTTCATTGTCGGATTAAACTAAATATGCAAAAGAATTAGATTCAGAAAGTTCGATTTCAACACGTTCTTTTAAAGTTGTTGAAAGACTTATTCCTACAAAATCTGCTTTAATTGGATATCTTCTGTGTGTTCGATCAACCAATGCAACTGTTTTAATTGCCTTTGTTGATTGTTCAAGTAGTTTTACCAAAGCATACTGCATAGTTTTTCCTGAATTCAAAACATCATCAACTAATAAAATATAACCATTCTTCAAATCATTTTGAGGAATTGAAAGTTTAATTTCATCAGACCAAGGTTCGTCTTTATTTAAGTCAATTTCAAAAACAACAATTTCTTGAGGAGAATTTTGATTAATAATCTCTTTAAATTTGTTAGCTAACTGTATTCCATTTCCACAAATACCACCAATAAAAAGTTTATTTTCTTCAAATGTATTTTCAATAATTTGATGTGCTAAACGAGTTATTTTTTGATCTATTTCTAGTTGACTTAAAATTGTTTGCATATTGATATTTTTTGTAAAATTAATTAATCCAATTAAGAAAAAAGCAAGTGTTCATAAAGTTTATGGTAATTCTGCTAAACCTTCTTTTGCCCATTCGTTCGTTGGATCAATTTTCAAGATTTTTTTATAAATTTTTCTAGCTGTATTGTATTTTTTTAAAGCATGGAAATGATAAGCTCGATCACTTAAATTATCAACTTCCATTATTTTTAGATTTTCTTTCGCTAATATATTTTCTGGAAGTAATTCAATCGCTTTTTGATAATTTTCTTTCGCTAGTTCGTATTTTTTCACATCATGATAATGCAAACCTCTAGCTAGATACCATTCAGAAGACCAAGGTGCATAAAAAACAGATATGGAACATAGTCCCATTAATAAGGTGAAAATTAAATAATATTTTGTACTAGAAAGATGACGAATAACATACGCAACAATTGTTCCTGTTATAAACCCAGAAACCATTGCTTCAGTTGCGATTATTCCATGTAACATCATGTTAACGATATAACAAATGATTAAAATCAAAAATGAAATTGGGTAAATGAATTTTCTATATTTCAATTTAAATTCAGGCTGTTCAAATGATCGAATGAAAATATAACCTAAAAATGCATAAACAACTCCAGATAATCCAATTCCAGGATCAGTAGATAGTGCCAATTGCCATTCAGAGGTAATGATTGATGTAAACAAGCCGAAAAGCATGTAATGAATAAATCCAATTCGTCTTTCTATAAATGCACCGAAAACCCATAAGCCTATAAGATTTAAACTCAATTGAATCCAATGAGAGTGAATGAAACTGTTTGTAAAAACGCCCCAAATTTGACCTTGATAAATATCAATAGCAGCTGGAGCACCAAATTCAGTATATGTTTCAATACTAATTTCTTTAAAATCGGATTTGATATTTATAAGTATAAAAATAGTGATACTTAATAATGTTAAGAACCAAGTAAACCAAGGTGTTTTGTAATTGTTTAATTGTTGATTGTTAACAGACATTTTAATTAAAATATGATTTGAATACAAATTTACTTTCTATAGAACCTTGAAAAACCAATTGTTATAAGTATTTATCAAGAGAAAATTGTTATTATTTAAAATTGTTAATAAAGTAAAAGGAAAAATAGTTATTCGGTTAAGTCTTTTGATTAATTTTGCGACAATTTGAAAACTGTTTTTTCAATTAAATTTTTAAAAATAGCGTTGTAAAAATGCCGAAAAAAAGTTCTATTAAATCCGTACTTATTATAGGTAGCGGTCCAATTGTAATCGGTCAGGCTTGTGAGTTTGACTATGCAGGTTCTCAAGCAGCAAGATCTTTACGTGAAGAAGGAATTGAAGTTACTTTGATTAACTCAAATCCAGCGACTATCATGACGGATAAAGTAGTTGCAGATAATGTTTATTTACAACCGCTAGAACCGGAAAGTATTATTCAAATCCTTGAAAATCATAAAATTGATGCAGTTTTACCAACAATGGGGGGACAAACAGCATTGAATTTAGCGATTAAATGTGAGGAGATGGGAATATGGGAGCAATATGGTGTTGAAATGGTTGGTGTTGATATCGCTGCTATTGAAATCACTGAAAATAGAGAAGCTTTCAGAAATTTAATGGGAGAAATTGACATTCCGATGGCACCTCAAGCAACTGCTAAATCTTTTTTAGAAGGTAAAGAAGTTGCTCAAGACTTTGGTTTTCCATTATGTATCCGTCCATCTTATACATTAGGAGGGGCAGGTGCTTCAATCGTTCATGATCCAGAAGAATTTGATAAATTATTAGAAAGAGGTTTACAATTATCACCTATTCATGAGGTTATGATTGATAAAGCGTTGATCGGATGGAAAGAATATGAGTTAGAGTTGTTGCGTGATGCAAATGATAATGTTGTTATTATTTGTTCAATTGAGAACTTTGATCCAATTGGAATTCATACTGGAGATTCAATTACGGTTGCTCCAGCAATGACGCTTTCGGATAAGACTTTTCAACGTTTAAGAGACATGGCAATTAAAATGATGCGTTCAATCGGTAATTTCGCTGGTGGATGTAACGTACAGTTTGCTGTTTCTCCAGATGAAAATGAAGATATTATTGCGATTGAAATCAATCCTCGTGTATCTAGATCATCAGCATTGGCTTCAAAAGCTACAGGTTATCCAATCGCGAAAATTGCTTCTAAATTAGCGATCGGTTATCATTTAGATGAATTAAAAAATCAAATTACGAAAACAACTTCAGCTTTATTTGAGCCTACGTTGGATTATGTAATTGTAAAAATACCTCGTTGGAACTTCAATAAATTCCCTGGAACAAATCGCGAATTAGGTCTTCAAATGAAGTCTGTTGGTGAGGTAATGGGTATTGGTCGTTCTTTCCAAGAAGCTTTACAAAAAGCGTGTCAATCTTTAGAGATTAACCGAAATGGATTAGGAGCTGATGGTAAAGAATTAACTAGTCAAAATGAAATTTTACACAGTTTAGAGCACCCAAGTTGGAATCGTTTGTTCCATATTTATGATGCGATTAAATTGGGTATTCCTTTTAAAACAATTGTTGATAAAACAAAAATTGATATTTGGTTCTTAAAACAAATCGAAGACTTAATTAAATTAGAACGTAAAATCGAGAAATTCCATTTAGGTAATTTACCAAAGGAATTATTGTTTGAAGCTAAACAAAAAGGTTATGCTGATAGACAAATTGCTCATTTGGTTCGTTGTTTAGAATCAGAAGTTTATACTAAAAGAACAGAATTTGGTATTAACCGTGTTTACAAATTAGTTGATACGTGTGCTGCTGAATTCGAAGCAAAAACACCGTATTACTATTCAACTTTCGAATACGAAAATGAAAGTGTTGTTTCGGATAAAAAGAAAGTTGTTGTTCTTGGTTCAGGTCCAAATAGAATTGGTCAAGGAATTGAGTTTGATTACTCTTGTGTTCACGGTGTATTGGCAGCAAAAGAAATGGGGTATGAAACAATTATGATTAACTGTAATCCTGAGACTGTTTCAACTGATTTTGATACAGCTGATAAATTGTATTTCGAACCAGTTTTCTGGGAACATATTTATGACATCATCAAACATGAGAAACCAGAAGGTGTTATCGTTCAATTAGGTGGTCAAACAGCATTGAAATTAGCTGAGAAATTAGAGCGTTTTGGTATTAAAATTATCGGAACAAGTTTTGAAGCGTTAGATTTAGCAGAAGATAGAGGTCGTTTTTCTAAATTATTAGAGAAAAACAATATTCCTTTCCCTAAATATGGTATCGTTGAAAGTGCTGAACAAGCATTAGAGTTAGCAGATGATTTAGGTTTTCCATTATTAGTTCGTCCTTCTTATGTATTGGGTGGACAAAAAATGAAAATCGTTATTAATAAAGAAGAATTAGAGCACCACGTTGTTGATATTATCAACGAAATGGGAGCGAACCAAATTCTTTTAGATCACTTTATTGGAGGTGCAATTGAAGCGGAAGCGGATGCAATTTGTGATGGAAAAGATGTTTACATCATTGGTATCATGCAACATATTGAGCCTGCAGGAATTCACTCTGGAGATTCATATGCCGTATTGCCTCCATACAATTTAGGTGATTTCGTAATGACACAAATTGAGGATATTACAAATAAAATTGCTGTTGAGTTAAAAACAGTTGGTTTGATCAATATTCAGTTTGCAATAAAAGATGATAAAGTATATGTGATTGAAGCAAATCCTAGAGCTTCAAGAACGGTTCCTTTCATTGCAAAAGCTTATGACGAACCTTATGTTAACTATGCAACTAAAGTAATGTTAGGAGCTAAAGTGAAAGATTTTAATTTCAATCCTAAAAAAGAAGGGTACGCTGTTAAAATTCCAGTTTTCTCTTATGAGAAATTCCCTGATGTGAAAAAAGAATTAGGTCCAGAGATGAAATCTACAGGAGAAGGAATCCGTTTTATCAAAAACTTAAAAGATCCTTTCTTTACGAAGATTTATTCTGAAAGAAATATGCATTTGTCTAAATAATGGTCGTAGAAGCGAGCGTAACAGGTGTTTTTAAAACTATATTAATGATCTTAGGAGCTTTTGTGCTCCTAAGATTTTTAGGTCAATTTCTGACTGCAAAAAGAAATATGGAAGAGGAGCGATCGTTGAATGAAAAACAACGAAAATTCCGAGAAGAAAAAGAACGAGTATTTAAATCGTTTGGGGAGACTTCAATTATTTCTGATAAAAAATCTAAATCAAATCAAAAATCAAAAAATAGTGTTGAGGATGTAGATTTTGAAGAGATTAACTAAAAGTAGTATCTCTCTTAAAACTAAATTACTATCTTCATGCACTTAAATAATTAAAAGAAAACTAATTAGTACAAAATGAAAAATTTCTTTATTAAAAATTGGGTACATTTTGCTGTTGTTGCAGTGTTTTTCATTATCACATTTGTTTATTTCTCTCCTGAATTTGAAGGATATGGTTTGAAACAACATGATATTGAGCAACATGTTGGAATGTCACATGAGACAGCAATGTATCGTGAAAAATTTGGTAAAGAGCCATTGTGGACAAATTCGATGTTTGGAGGTATGCCTACAACTCAGATTTCAATGTTGTACGATGGTAATGTATTTCAAAAATGTATTACTTGGTTTTTGACATTTTTAGGAGTTACTGCTGGAATTTTCTTTGTTCATTTAATTGGATTTTACATTTTTTCTAGATTGGTTAAATTAAAGCCAATAGTAGGAGTTGTTGGAGCTTTAGCATTTGCTTTTTCATCTTATGAGATAATTATTTTACAGGCAGGACATAATTCAAAAGCGTTAACTGTAGCGTTGATGGCACCTGTATTAGGAGCTTTTATCTATTCGTTTAAGTCAAATTGGAAATGGGGAGCAGTCCTTTCTTGTATTTTCATGTCGTTTCAAATGGCAAGTAATCACTTACAAGTGACGTACTACTTTGGAATTTTATTGTTGTTTTTAGGTGCTTATTTCTTATTTGATGCTATTAAAAACAAAACATATAAACCATTTTTAATTTCAACTTCAACATTGATTTTAGCTTATGTAATTGCTTTACTAGCCAATTACGGAAATATCGCTTTGACAAATGAATATTCTGCTGAAACAATTCGTGGAGGTAATGATGTAACCATTACTCCTGAAGGAACTCCTAAAGAAGTAACTAAAGGATTAGATAAAGATTATATTACAAATTGGAGTTATGGAAAAGGTGAATCGTTTACTTTAGTATCTCCTTATGTTAAAGGTTCTGCTTCAGTAGGTTTAGGTCAATCTTCTTTTAAAGATTTGATTGAATCTTCAGATTTAGAAACTAAACAAATTAATGATGCTTTATCTGCACCTTATCCAGTTTATTGGGGAGATCAACCAATGACCTCTGGTCCAGTTTACTTAGGTGTAGTTGTTGTTTTCTTGTCTTTATTAGGATTGGTTTATTTAAAAGATCGTTCAAAATGGATTTACTTAGGTGTTTCAATCTTGGCATTAATGCTTTCATGGGGTAAAAACTACATGGGATTAACAGATTTCTTTATTGATAATGTACCAGGATATAACAAATTTAGAACTGTAACGATCATTTTGGTATTAGTAGAATTATGTTTACCTGTAATCATGGTTTTATTATTGAATAAATTAATCGTTGATAGAGAAGAGATTAAAGCAAATAAAAAACCATTCTTGATTACATCCGGTGCATTTTTTGTTGTTTTATTCTTGATTAAATCAATGGGATTGAGTGATGGATATACGACTAAAGATGAATTAAATCGTGTTTCAAACATTAAAGCTGAAGTTACGAAACAAATTTATGAAGTGGATCCAGCTGAATTGGCTAAAAATGGAATTGATGTAAACAATCCACAACAAATGAATCAGGTGATTGACAATCAAGTTAATCTTTCAACTGAGCAATTTGAATCAATGAAACAAGCAAGAAAAGTGATTTTCAATTCATCAATGAATCGTTCTTTGTTGTTTTCAATTTTGACAATTGGATTAATTGCTTTAGTGTTTTATACTTCAATTTCAAGTTTGTATGTTGTTGCAGGAGTTGGATTCTTAGTTCTATTTGATTTAATCCCAGTTGACAAAAATTACTTGAGTACTGAAGAAGATGAAAGTGGAAAATACAAATATTGGGTATTAAAAGAAGAAAAAGGTTATCCTGTTGCGACTAATCAAGCTGATTTATCGATTTTAGAAAATGAAATTAAAAATCCAGCAGTTGCTTCTCTAGTTAACAAAGGAGCTCAAGATGGTGCAAGAAAAGCAGATGAATTAGGTTATACAGGTGGATATAGAACTAGAATAATTGATGCTTATAAATTTAGTGCACTTAATTTTGCAACTAATTACCGTGTAATGGATTATGATGGATTCTGGAGTTCAACTAGAGCTTCATATTTCCATAAATCTTTAGGAGGTTATCACGGTGCTAAATTGACAAATATTCAGAATTTATTTGATTTCCATTTATCAAAAACGAATAATAAAGTGATTGATATGTTGAATGTTAAGTACATTATTCAAGGAGAGCAAATGGCACCAAATCCAACAGCTTTAGGAAACGCTTGGTTTGTTAAGTCTGTAAGGTCTGTTCCTACAGTGAATGATGAAATTTTAGCTTTAGGAAAAGTATTAGAAATTAAGAATTTAGGGAAAGGTGAATTTATCGTAAACGGTAAAAAAGTAGCTGAAGCTAAAGTTCATGGTACTGAAAAATTACAATATTTCATTCCTGGAAAAGATACATTAGCAATTCCTTTATCTAATGGATTGACTAAAGGAATGCAAGCTTTATTTGTGATGGATGCAAATGGATCAACGAATTTGATTCCTAAAATGACGCAAAACGCTGATACAGCAAATTCATTTCAAACATTTGTTAGCATTGAATTGTTAAGTGATTTTGCTCCAGAAAGAGAAGCGGTTATGATCAATTCTGAATCTTCAAAATTGACTAAAAAATCATTTTCTGCTGAAGGTTCAATTAAAATGAAATCATATTTGCCAAATAAAATTGAATATACTGCCGATTGTAAAGGAAATCAATTAGCTGTTTTTTCTGAAATTTATTACACAAATGGATGGAAAGCATATGTTGATGGTCAAGAAGTTGAAATCAGAAAAGTTGATTATTTGTTAAGAGGATTGGAATTAAAAGGAGGGAAACATTCAATTGTTTTCGAATTTGATTTACCAAAATACCATAAAGCAAATACGTATTCAATCATAGCGTTGCTTATTTTACTTGGAGGAATAGGAGCAAGTGTTTACACGGATAGAAAATCAAAGGTTAAATCTGCGGAGTAAATTGTTGGATATAAAAAACTAATAATTGAAATTAGTTTTTACTTTTTTAAATTGTGAATTAGTATGAAGCTTATTTTAATCTGTTTAGTGTTTTTTTCATTGAATTCATTTTCTCAAACAACTGAATTGAATTGGTCAATTTTTCATCCGATTAAAAAAGAATGGATTGAATTAGGAGTGAAAGGTTCGGTTCAAGAAGCTTTGATAAAATCAGGAGAACTTCCAGATCCTTATGTTGGATTAAATGAGAAAAAGTTCGATTGGATTGAGAATTATGAATGGGAGTTTAAATCTAAATTCTTTTTGAATGAAGAACAATTTAATTCGACTTTTTTAGAATTAGAATTTCCGAATATAGATACCTATGCAAAGGTTTACGTTAACGGTCAATTGATTATTACGGCTGAAAATTGCTTTAGACCTTATTCATCTCAAATTCGTTCATTGGTTAAATTAGGTTACAATGATGTCAAAGTTGTTTTTACTTCACCGATTAAATATCATGAGGAAAAATACAAAGCTGAAAAATATCATTTACCAGCAACGAATGACGTTCACCCAACAATTAATATTGCACCGTATACTCGTAAACCTCAATATCAATTTGGTTGGGATTGGGCGTTGAGAATGAATACAATCGGTTTCTGGAAGCCTATTATTCTTCTTCATTACAATGAAAATCGAATCACGGGAAAAAATTGTACGACTGTTGATTTAACAAAAGAAAGTGCTATTCTTGATTTAGAAGTTTATTTATCTAATCCGGCTAAAGGAAAGATTTATTGGAAAAGTCATTTATTTGGAGAAGAAATTCTAATTGCAAATAATCAACAAAAATTAAAACGTTCAACTGTTCTTGCAAATCCAATATTATGGTGGCCTAGAGGTCAAGGTGATCAACATATTTACACAGATAAATGGACATTCTTCAACGAAAAAGGAGAGAAGATTGATGAAATTTATGTCAATTTTGGTGTTCGTAAAGCAGAATTGATTAATGCGCCAGATGAATGGGGTACAAGTTATTATATCAAAGTCAATGGTCGACCAATCTTCTGTAAAGGTGGAGATTACATTCCACAAGACATGTTTCCTGCGAAAGTGAAAGATGAATCTATTTTGAAATTGGTTGAAGAAATGACCAAGTCAAATTTTAATATGATTCGTGTTTGGGGAGGTGGATATTATCCAGACGATGTTTTCTATGAAGCTTGTGATGAAAATGGAATCATGGTTTGGCAAGATTTAATGTTTGCTTGTGCAATGTATCCAGGTGATCAAGCATTTTTAAATAATGTGAAACAAGAATTAGAATACCAGATACCAAGAATTGCTTCTCATCCATCTGTAACTTTATTCAATGGAAACAATGAAGTTGAAGTTGCTTGGGGGAATTGGGGTTTCCAACAGAAATACGGAATTTATGGTGATGATGCTAAATATATAGAAGATTCTTATAGAAAGCTATTCAAAGAAATGGCACCATCTGTCATTCAAGCGTTTACTAATTTACCTTATATTCATACATCTCCTTTGAGTAATTGGGGGAAAGATGAATACTATAATCACGGAACGATGCATTATTGGGGTGTTTGGCATGGAAAAGATCCTATTGAAGATTTCGGAAGAAAATCAGGTCGTTTCAATGCTGAATATGGTTTTCAATCGTTTCCAGAGTTTTCGACTTTAAAAACATTTTCTGATAAATCACAGTGGAATTTAGATTCAACAGTGATGAAACATCATCAAAAAAGTTATGTTGGAAATGGAATGATTTTAAAACAAGCGAAACGTTTATATGGTGAACCAAAATCATTTGAAGAATTTGTTTATTTTTCTCAATTAACTCAAGCGAAAGCGATCAGTATTGCAGTAGCAGGACATAGAACTGGAATGCCAAGATGCATGGGAACTTTGTATTGGCAAATCAATGATTGTTGGCAAGCTCCAACATGGTCAAGTATTGATTATTTTGGAAATTGGAAGAAATTACAATATTCAGTAAAAGATGATTATGAGGATGTTGCGATTCTTTCAAAGATTTTAGAATTGGGTAAAGAAGACTATTATGTTGTTACAGATGCTCCACAAAAATTCAAGTCGACAATATTGATGAATATTTATCAACCGAATGGTAAATTAATTTTATCCGATACTTTCTCTATGGATTTACAAAGAGGATTTGTAGAGAAAATAGTATTAGATAAGGAACAAAAATTATTGAAGAATAAAAATTATGTAGTTCATTTTAAATGGAATGATGCTTTAGGAAATATCAAAGAACGTTCATTTACACATATTTACAAACAACATCCAAAAGCAAAAACGCACGATATCAAGTCAACAATTATTTCCAATGACACGATTAATAAAATTGCTGTTTTAGAAATTGATAATAAGTCATTTGTTCAAGATTTTTGGATTACATCTCCTAATTTAGGATTGTCTTATTCAACCAATTTTAATGATTATTTGCCTGGAAAACATTTGGTTGAAATTCGATATAATGTCCCTTTTACAATTTCAGATTTAAATTTTTATTGGAGATAATTTAATCTTAATTACAATAAAATAATCTGTTTTTCGGTTATAATCTTAGTTTCCCTCCTTGAGGAGGGATTAAGGGAGGTGACAATGAGAATTAATATAACGAAGAGGGAAGATACAGACATTAAATAATGGTTATCATCCCCCTTGGTCCCCCTTCAAAGGGGGAAAAACAAACAAAAAACTATGAAATACTTCACACTACTAATTTCATTTTGTGTATTTACACTTCTTCATTCACAAGAAGATAAAAAATACAATGGTGAATTCACTTTAGGAATTCGATCAACAACCAGCTTTTTTGATAATACGAATGATGGTCGACCAGGACTTGGAACTGGAGGGAATTTTAGAATTCGCTTATCCGATAGAGTGAATACAGATTGGTTTGCAGATTATATCTTTTCTACAACTAGTTTGTTGAAACGTGCTGATTATCATATTGGTTGGAGTGTTTTGTATTATCCTTTTACTATTGAAAATAAAGGATTTAGACCGTATGTTTTAGCTGGACATTGTTTTGATTATTCAGAATTAACCGAATTAGCGAATTATTCGAACAATGCACATCGTTTGAGTTCAGCTATACAAGGAGGAATTGGTACGCATTATTATTTCACTGAACGATTAGATGCAACGGTTCAATTTCAATATATGATGCATCTTGGAACACATTTACATGCTGATATTCATGAAGATGGAGATGTTCATTTTCATACAGAAAAAGGTGCTTTGAATGAAGGACATTTGTTATTTACTGTAGGTTTAAACTATACATTAGGGAAATTATGGGGAAGAAAATAATTTTATTTCTAATGATTTTTCAATCGTTAGTGATACAAGCTCAAGACTTTTCAATTTCTGAGAGAAAAGGAACGCTAAAAGCAACGGGTTCATTTTATCCTTCAAGGAGATTAGATTCTAAAGTAGTCAATTATTATGTTGGCGGAAATGCTGAATATTTCTTTCACAATAATTATTCTTTTAGAGGAGATATTTATGGATTAGTAGGGCAAAAGAGTCCACTTTCTAATTCCTCTTTAAAAACTTCCTTTATTTTGAATTATGGGTTTAATAAACATTTTGTTAAAAATAGGTTCAATTCGTTTGTAGGTATTTATACTGGGATGACTTGTTTTAAAAAGAACGAAATGGATTTACAAACATTTGTTGCTGTTCCATCAGATGTTCAATATGTACCAAATGTTGGATTAACAATTGGTACTCAATTTTATCTCTACGATTATTTTCACTTCTTTGCAGAAACACGCTATATTCATCATCGAAGTCCTTATTCAAATGGGAATATCGATGAAATTTCTTTTTCAGCAGGATTGGGTTTTCAATTGCCCGTTAAGAAGTTATTAGGTAAAAAAGGGATTTAGACTTTATTTCAAATCCTCTTTCGTAAACATCAAAGGCAATAAATTTTGAATACTTTCAGAAATAAGAATTTCACCAACTTCTCCCGACATTATTACTTTGATTTGTTGTTGATGTCTCGTTTCGTATTCAGCCATCGCTTGTCTGCAAGAACCACAAGGAGAAATCGGTTTGTCAATTGTTTCATTTTCAGAGTGACAAGTTATTGCAATCGCTTTAATTTTTTGATTTGGATAATTTGCTCCAGCGTAATACATTGCTACTCTTTCTGCACATAATCCAGAAGGGTAAGCTGCATTTTCTTGGTTGTTTCCTTGAATGACAGTTCCATCTTCCAAAAGTACTGCCGCTCCAACATGAAAGTTAGAGTAGGGGGCATACGCTTTCTGAACTGCTTCTTTTGCTTTAGCTAATAGATTGAAATCCAATTGATTTAATTCCGTTTCATTGGAATAACTTTCAAATTTTAATTGAACTATTTTTTGTTCTATGCTCATAAATCAAATTGCATCAGGATTATCAATTTCGCTCAAATACATTTCACGATCAAATTCTTTTTCACTTTTAGCAATGACCATTGTTGCGACACCGTTTCCGATAATATTTGTAATCGCTCTTGCTTCACTTAGGAATTTGTCAACACCTAATAAAAATGCTAATCCTTCAACAGGGATTTTGTGCAAAGAAGCTAGGGTAGAAGCTAATACTACAAATCCACTACCTGTAACACCTGCAGCTCCTTTTGAAGTTAACATCAAGATTCCGATAATCATTAATATTTCACTAAAACTCAAATGAACACCGTATAATTGAGCAATAAAAATAACAGACATGGATAGGTAAATTGCAGTTCCATCTAGATTAAACGAGTATCCAGTTGGAACAACTAAACCAACAACTGATTTTTTACAGCCCAATCGTTCCAATTTTTCCATCAAATTGGGTAAAGCCGTTTCAGAAGAAGAAGTACCAAAAACAACAACAATTTCTTCTCGAATGTATCTTAAAAACTTGATTAGACTTAGTTTGTAGATACGCATGATGGTACCTAAAACAATGAAAACAAAAAGAAACATTGATAAATAAACACTTCCGACCAATTTTCCTAAAGGAATTAAAGTATCTAAACCAAATTTTCCTACAGCAAAAGCGATTCCTCCAAATGCTCCAATTGGTGCTAAATACATGACATATTTCAACAACTTAAACACAAATTTAGAAGCAATCTCCAATTTATGAACGATTTGAACACGTTTAGAAGAATAATTCAAAAGGATTCCATAGGTAATCGCAACAATTAAAATGATGATTGTCAAATTATTTAGAAGGAATTTAGAAATGGTAAAGGCTTCTTTTTTCGTATATTTTGAAATATCTCCAGCTTCTAATAACGCTTTGTCAATGTGACCAGGTTTTAAGAAATAAGCTAAAATAATTCCGATTGCTAAAGCTAATGTTGTGACAACTTCGAAGTAAAATAAGGCTTTCAATCCAATTTTACCGACTTTTTTCAAGTTTCCGACTGAGCCGATTCCTAGAACAATTGTCAAGAAAATAATTGGAACAACAAAGATTTTAATAATACTCACAAACGTTTTCCCTACGTATTCCATTTTAATTCCAGTCGCTGGATAATAATGTCCTAACAGAATACCAGCAATCAAAGCAAGTAAAACATAAAAGGTTAAATGAGTAACGATTTTTTTAGCCATAATTTTTTAATTCATGTAAAAATGTAAATATATGGAATAATTGATTCGATTATTAATTCATTGAAAATGGTTATAAAGGTTTTAATGTTGAGAGATTAAATTATTTACATCTTTTCTATTTAACATAATCTATCGATTAAAAATTCTTCAGAATATTTTGTTTGGAATATGTTCAATTCTAGAAGAGGAAGTTTTTCTTGTGACCTAATTAAATTATAGTACATCATCAAAACGAAATTAATTCAAAAAAAATGGAGAGTAGTTTAACTTATTTTGAACTTTTGAACTTTTAAAAGTTCAAAGTTGTATTATTTTTTACTAAAGTTATTTATAAATTTTAATGTACTGTATTATCATTTTTTGAAAATACATTTATAATCATATTTAATCTATTAGAAAGCTGAGCATAAAATAATAATTCGTTTAACATATTGATTATTAAATTTTTAGTTTAAGATGAGATTTTTAAAGTAAAAACCAGTGTTTTTACTGGTTTTTTTTAAGTTTTTTTGTTATACTTTTGAGCGCGAATGAATAATTTGTTCGCTTATTTAATAGTTACTGGCAAGTTTGATTTTCACTTCGATTATCATGAATCATAAAAAACTTGAAATTTTCCTTCGATTAAAATTGACAGAGGAAAAAAGTAATTACGACAAAAAATAAAACTTGACATTGAACATACAAAAAAAGCCTACGGCTGACATTAATTCACGGATTCGCTAAATATAAGTTAAAACGCATTGAAAAAACACCTACCAAATAGAAAATGAGAATAATCGAATGGAATTGTCAAGGAGCATTTAGACAGAAGAATAAAGAAATTTTTGAATTAAAACCAGATATTTTAATCATTCCAGAATGTGAACAAGAAGACAAGTTGAAATTTGGAAATTTGACACCAAAACCAAATGACTTTCTTTGGTATGGTGATACAGGTAAAAAAGGAATTGGAATTTTTTCCTATTCAAATTATAAGTTTAGACTTCTAAAAGAGTTCAATCCTGAATTTAGGTACGTTATTCCATTAGAAGTATCGGACGGTACAAACACATTTTTGCTTTTCGCAGTTTGGGCTATGAACAATAAACAAAATCCTTTATCAAGATATATTGGACAAGTTTGGCTAGCGATTAAATACTATCAATCAACATTAACTGAAAACTCAATCCTTATTGGCGACTTTAATAGCAACCAAATATGGGACGAAAAAGAAAGAGTTGGTAATCATACTGATGTTGTGAATTTTCTAAAAGAACTCGAAATTGAGAGTCTTTATCATAAGCAATTTAATGAAACACATGGGAAAGAAAGTTTAAAAACCTTTTTTATGTATAGAAATATTGAGAAACCTTATCATATTGATTATGTTTTTGCTTCACATAACATAATCAAGAACGGGTATAACTTGACACTTGAAAACTCTAAGAAATGGATTGATAAAAGTGATCATATCCCATTGATATTGGATATTTCGCCTTTTAAAAGTAAGATTAGCATAAAAGACACTTACAATGATATAGTGCAAAGACAACTAAACGGTTTGACAGAATTAACAATGTCAAAATTTAAAGATGAATATTCATTAATTGAAAAACTAGCTAGCGAATTAGACAAAGATTCAACTGACAAAGAAAACTTAAAAATTTTAGTTAGAAATATCGAAACTTTAAAACAAATTGACGAGCTAACGAAAAGATTTGAGACAAAAAAATAGTGTGTTGACAAAAAATTGAAATCGAGAGACGTTGACACACGGAAAAGCTGTGTATGCATGGTGTCAAAACCAGCCAGTAACAGAGGTTACAATCAACGGCTTGAGATGCACAAGATCCAGAGCGCCGCTGCTCGTAGCCTCAAACCGTTATGCGGCATTTTAATACAGAATCTATGACAAAAAAAATTATAACAACAATTAACTTATTATTTGCGTTAACAATTTATTCTTTTGGACAACATACTGACTTGAAGGAGTATGGACTTAAAGGAAAAGTTAAAAGCATAAAGACAATGCATTATAAAGATATAATGTTTTCAAATGGACAATGGATGCCTATTTCATTTGAAAAATTTTCATATTCAACTGTTTGGCATTTTAACGAGCAAGGCTTTTTAGACACTTCAAAAACAAAGCTTTTTACAAATCAAGACAGCCTTTTAACAAATGTGCTTATTTACGATTTTAAAAATGGTAAAAAAGTATCAGGTAAATACTATAACTATCAAGGTGAAATGTCAGAACTATATAATATCACTTGGACGGACCAATACACTTATACAATAATTACAACCGACATTAATGGAACAAAGACATTTGAATCAACATCGTTGCTAAGCAATGAATATCGAGATAATAGAGGAGAATACAAAAGATATGAAAATGGAAAAGTTGTTTTTCATGAAAAGTATTCAGACATATTTGACACAACTGGACAACTAATAAAAGCTGAATTTACAAATGTGATCGAAAACAGAAACTACTTTGTTTTATATAAACATAGTGAATTCGACAAAAATAATAACCCAATTATTACAACTCAAATAAATATTACAGATGGAACTATTAGGAAAATGACAATCAGATATATTGAATATTATGATTAAAAAAACACCGCATAACAGGTGTTAGGCAACAACGGGCGAAAAGTACTGTACCTGTTAGCCCGCTGTCGCCAAGCGCCAAAACGTTATAATAAAAATCAACCTAGCCCAAATTCCACATCTCTAAATATACCCCCCCCAATATCCCCCACAAACCACCCCAACAAAAAACTTCTTCGTATATTTAGACCTTAGAATTTAATCAGAATCAACAAAGCACATGATAACAGGAGAATTAAAATCGCAAGTAGATAAAATTTGGGAATCTTTTTGGACGGGGGGAGTATCCAACCCGCTGACTGTAATTGAGCAATTTACCTATCTATTGTTTATCCGAAGATTAGATGAAACCCAGTTGTTGGAAGAGAAAAAGGCGAACATGATTAAGAAGCCAATTTCAACGATTATTTTCACTCCTGAACAACAAGAATTGAGATGGAGTAGCTTTAAAAATAAAGATCCTCAAACGATGTTTGATTTGTTCACTAAAGCACAAGTCGATGGATTGACGGTTTTTGATCACATGAAGCAAGTAGGCAACAATGTTGGAGTGTTTGCGCAATATATGAAAGGTGCTACCTTCATGATTCCAACACCTCGTTTATTAGATCAAGTAGTTCAAATGATTGACAAAATCAAGATGGACGATCGTGATACGAAAGGAGATGTGTATGAATACCTACTTTCGAAAATTGCTTCGGCAGGTACCAACGGACAGTTTAGAACGCCAAGACACATCATTCGTATGATGGTGGATATGGTGCAACCACAAAAAGAAGAAATTATTTGTGACCCTTCTGCAGGAACAGCAGGATTTTTGGTAACAGCAGGGGAGTACCTCCATGAAAATCAGCCAGATTGGTTCTTTGAAAAAGAGTTTAGAGAACATTTTAATAACACCATGTTCAACGGTATTGAGTTTGATAATACCATGTTGCGCATCGGTGCTATGAATTTACAATTGCACGGAATTGAAAACCCAACTTTAATTGGCAAAGATGCTTTAAGTGAAGGAAATGATATCCGTGATGCATATACATTGATATTGGCAAACCCACCATTTAAAGGGAGTTTAGACTACGATGGAGTAGAAACTTCGCTTTTAAAAGTGGTAAAGACGAAGAAAACAGAATTACTGTTTCTTGCCTTAATGTTGCGCATGTTGAAAACAGGAGGAAGATGTGCGGTTATCATACCTGATGGAGTACTTTTTGGAAGCTCAAACGCACACAAGGAAATACGAAAAGAAATTATTGCTAACAACAAATTAGATGCAGTGATTTCTATGCCAAGTGGCGTGTTTAAACCGTATGCAGGAGTAAGTACTGCCGTATTGTTTTTTACCAAAACTGGAAATGGTGGAACCGACAACGTGTGGTTCTACGATATGAAAGCTGATGGTTTAAGTTTAGATGATAAACGCGCTGAAATTTCAGAAAACAACATCCCCGACATCATTGCACGTTACCACAACTTGAAAGAGGAAAATTCGCGTAAACGTACCGACCAATCGTTTTTTGTACCTTTAAAAGACATCGAAGCTAACGATTGGGATTTGAGCATCAACCGCTATAAAGAAGTGGTATATGAGGAAGTGAGTTATGCACCACCACAACAACTTATTGCTGAAATAGAGCAATTGGATACAGAAAGAAATGAGGCTTTAACTTTACTTAAAGAGTTATTGGGATGAAAAAAGAAGTATATCTAACCTCAATTTGTAGACCTAAACAATGGAAAACTATTTCTACCAAAGATCTAAAAGAATCTGGATTTCCAGATTATGGTGCAAATGGAAAAATTGGTTTTTATGATAATTATACTCACAAAGATCCTACATTATTAATTACTTGTAGAGGTGCCACTTGTGGAAGTATTAATATATCTGAACCAAAGTCTTATGTTAATGGAAATGCAATGGCATTAGATGGACTTTCTCAAGATGTGGATTTGTATTATTTAGCACATTATTTAAGATTTAGAAAGTTAGATGATGTTATTTCAGGTTCGGCACAACCTCAAATAACAGGACAAGGTTTGTCAAAAATCAAAATCCCGCTCCCTCCACTAGACCAACAAAAAAAGATAGCTTCCATTTTAGATGCAGCAGATGAATACAGGCAAAAAACAAAAGCACTTATAGCAAAGTATGATGAGTTAACGCAAAGCTTGTTTTTGGATATGTTTGGGGATGTTAAAATTAACCCGTTTAGTTTTTCTAAAACAATTCTAAATGCTGTTTGCAATAAAATTACAGATGGAGAACACGGGACAGTTGAGAGAACAGATAATGGCAAGCTATATTTAATGGCTAGAAATATAAGAGATAATTACATAGATCTTACTGATGTTTCTTATATTTCAGAGAAGGATCATCAAAAAATTTATAAAAGATGTAATGCCGAAAAAGGTGATATTCTAATAGTTTGTGTAGGTGCAACAATAGGTAGATTATGCATAACACCTGAAATGGAAGACTTTAGCTTAGCAAGAAGTGTAGCTTTGCTTAAGCCGAATAAAGAGAAAATTGAAAGTAACTTTTTGTATTCAATATTGAATACAAAATATATTCAAGAAGTAATAAAAAGAAGTGGTAATAGTTCAGCTCAAGCTGGTTTATATACAGGCAAAATTAAAGAATTGGAAATTTATTTACCACCAATAAAACTTCAAACCCAATTCGCAGAAAGAGTTCAAGTAATAGAAAAACAAAAAGCCCAAGCCCAAGCGAGTTTAGAAAAGGCAGAAGAGTTGTTTAATAGTTTGTTGCAGAGGGCGTTTAGAGGGGAGTTGGTGTAGAATTTTAATTAGAGGATTACAAAACATAGAAAAACAAAAATATGAAATATAAATACCTTATCTATCTATTAATTACCATTTTTAGTATACTGTCTTGTAGTAGTGATTCAAGCAGTGAAAGTGATTATGCCATTGAAGGTCAAACTGAAGATGGCTTTGAAGATGGAACTTATTGTGCGGAAGTGGAATATAGCAACCCAAATACAGGTACAAATAATACGTACACTTTAGAAGTGGAAGTTTATTCAAATCAAGTTACTCAAATAAACTGGGGAAATGGAGGATGGATGGATGAAGATCATTTTTCAGCAGAAGATTTAGACTCTGATGGAATGTGTTCATTTACAAGTGATAAAGGATATGAATATACTGTGAGAATAATTGGTAGAGATTGTTCATTTACTGATGAATCCAATTTTCAAAGTGATGTTGAAGAAGATGAAACTGTTTCAACGTGCCCTGAATGTGGTGATGAAAAAAATGAAAATGATGAATATTGTTATTCTTGTAAGGAGGAGTTGACTTGTCCTAAATGTGGAAGTGAGAAAGATAGTTACGACGATTATTGTGATAATTGCACAGACAGGCAAGAACATACTTGTGAAAGATGCGGACAGTATGACTCTTTTATGTTTAGTTCGGATGATTTATGTTCAGATTGTGAAAGAAAAGAAGATGAATAATTCTTATAAAATAATTGAATAAGAAAATGGAAATTCAAAAATATAACGTCAATCAACAGTTAATCGAAACCGTATTAGCTTGGGTTAATAGTGGTGAGATTGCAATACCAGAAATTCAACGACCTTTTGTATGGGACAGTTCAAAAGTAAGGGATTTAATGGATAGTTTATATCAAGGTTATCCAGTTGGGTACATCATAACTTGGTTAAATCCTAATGTACGTCTTAAAGATGGTACAACAGCTATAGGTAAAAAAGTATTGATTGATGGTCAACAAAGAGTTACAGCATTAACAGCTGCCATCTTAGGAAATTATGTAATCAATAAACATTATAAGCGAGTAAAAATTAAAATTGCTTTCAACCCAATTGAAGAAAAGTTTGAAGTTCAAACTCCTGTTATTGCGGCAAATAAACAATGGATAGCAGATATTTCAGAATTATTCACGGGACATAATAATTCGTTTACGTTCATAAACAATTACCTACAAGCAAATCCTGAAATCGACCAAGAAAAAGTAATTCAAGCAATCAATAAATTATTCAATTTAACAAAAAAACAAATTGGATTGATTGATTTAGCAGCTGATTTAGACATTGAAACAGTCACAGAAATTTTCATACGAATCAATAATCAAGGTGTTGTATTGAGTCAAGCAGATTTTGCCATGAGTAAAATTGCTTCGAATGATACTTATGGAGGACAAGATCTACGAAAAGCAGTAGATTATTTTAGTCATTTAGCTGTAGCACCGGAATATTATCAATTCATAGCAGACAATGATTCATCGTTTGTAAACACCGACTATTTTCAAAAAATGGCTTGGTTAAAAAACGAAAACGAAGATTTATATGACCCTAAATATACAGACGTATTAAGAGTAGCGTTCACTTCAGAATTTGGGAGAGGTAAACTTTCAGATTTAGTTAATTTATTATCAGGAAGAAATTTCGAAACAAGAACGTACGAAGAAGATATTGCACAAGCATCTTTTGCAAAATTGTCTCAAGGAGTTTTAAACTTTATGAATGAAACGAATTTTAAGCGTTTTTTAATGATCATAAAATCAGCAGGTTTCATTAATCCTAAGATGATTCGTTCTCAAAATGTTATTAATTTCGCATACATCGTTTATTTAAAACTAAGAGCTCAAGGTGAAAATCCAGCAAAGATTGAAACCTATGTGAGAAAATGGTTTGTTTTATCAATGTTAACAGGTAGATATTCAAGTTCTCCAGAATCGATGTTTGATTTAGATATCAGACAAATTGAGTCAAGGTCATTTGGAGATTACCTAAAAGATAAAGAAGATGCTGAACTTTCAGAAGCCTTTTGGAGTGCAGGTTTAGTTCAAAATTTAAACACATCTGTTTCAAGTAGCCCTTATTTTAATGTTTTTCTTGCAAGTCAAGTAAAAGGAACAGATAAAGGATTCTTATCCAAAGAAATAACGGTTGGAGACTTAATTACTTTTAGAGGAGATATTCACCATATTTTCCCTAAAAATTACTTGAAGAAAAAAGGATTAGACAGAGGGAAATACAATCAAATAGCGAATTATGTTTACATGCAACAAGAAGTAAACATTCAAGTTGGCGACAAAGCTCCTGAGATCTATTTTGAGCAAGTACTTGAACAATGTCATACAAAAGAGTTAAAATATGGAGGTATCAATAATCTAAGTGATTTACATAAAAACTTAGATGAAAATTGTATTCCTCAATCAATTTTCACAATGACAATTGATAATTATGAAGAATTTTTAGTTGCCCGTAGAAAACTAATGGCAGAAAAGATAAAAAACTATTATTTTAGCTTATAATATGAGCAACTTTCAATTCCTACAATCCGATTGGGATTCTCTTTTTCAAAAGATGAAGCGAGCAGAAGAAAGGGTTTATTCCGAACCCGTCTCTACTGCAAGTTATTGTCGATTGGCTTTGGAAGAATCGATGCATCTCATTTACACGTATGAGCACTTGGAAAAACCGTTCAATACGGAATTAGCCAATTTGATGCATGATGAAGGAATAAAATCGGTTGTACCTCGAACATTGTTAGATGGTTTGCACTATGTAAGAAAAACAGGAAACAACGCTGTACATTACGGAAATAGAGTGAATTATTCAGATGCACTTACAAGTATTAAGTACATCTATTCCTATCTAAAATGGTTCGCAGGTTCGTATGGTGAAAAGTTCATTCAAACACCTGGTATGTTTGATGAATCTCAATTAACAAGAGAAACAGTTACCCAACGACAACTAAAAGAAGTTCAATCTGAACAAGAAAAAGCTTACCAACAGTTACTAGAAGAAGTAGCCAGACTGCAAGCTGAAAAAGATGCTATTTACTCAAAAGCATTAGAAAGTGAAAACGCTTTAGAAAAATACAAGCTTGAAACGAAAGCTGCAATTGAAGAAATTCAACAACAGAAATTAGAACGAAAAGTACCTGTAGCAACTGAGTTTACAGAAGCTCAAACAAGAAAACACCTTATTGATGTTGACTTAAAAGAAGCAGGTTGGTATAAATTAACAGAAGGAAGAGAATTAGAATATCCTGTCACAGGAATGCCTATCACAAATGACAATCCAAGAGGAAATGGATTTGTCGATTATGTTTTATGGGACGATAATGGTTTGCCTTTAGCTTTGATTGAAGCAAAGAAACCTTCCAAAGATATTGAAGTAGCCAAACATCAAGCTTTTTTATATGCGAATTGTCTTGAAAAAATACACGGACAAAGACCTATAATTTTCTATACAAATGGCTATGAAACAAATATTTGGGACGATACATTTTACAGTGCTCCCCGAAGAGTTTATGGCTTTTATACCAAAGAAGAATTACAATGGTTAATTCAGAAACGAAGCACCATAAAAGATTTAAGAACAGCCAATATCAATACAGAAATTGCTGGGAGACCGTATCAAAAACAAGCCATTCAACGAGTTGCCGAATCATTTGTAACGACAAGCGATACCGGTAAACTAAAAGGAAATAAACGTAGAGCATTGTTGGTAATGGCTACAGGTTCAGGGAAAACAAGAACCGCAGCAGCGTTAGTTGATGTTTTATTCAAAAATAACTGGGTAAAACGTGTATTGTTTTTAGCAGATAGAAATGCTTTAGTGACGCAAGCAAAAAATAATTTTAATGAGTATTTACCTGATTTAACATCAATTGATTTAACTCACGAAAAAGAAAACGATACCACACGTTTAGTTTTTAGTACGTATCCAAGTATGATGAATAAGATTGATTCTGTTCGTCATTCAGAAGAACGATTTTATGGAGTTGGTCACTTTGATTTGATTCTGGTTGATGAAGCACATCGATCAATTTACAACAGATACAAAGCTATATTCGATTACTTCGATGCAGCCGTTGTTGGTTTAACAGCTACTCCAAAAGATGGAATTGATCACAATACCTTCGAACTTTTTGGATGTGGAAACGAAGATCCAACTTTTCTATATGAATTAAATGAAGCGGTAGAAGCAAAGTATCTTGTACCATATAAAAACATCAATATTACAACAAATTTTCTTCGAGAAGGAATCAAATACAAAGATTTGAACGACAAGCAGAAGGAAAAATACGAGCAAACTTTTGAAGATAAAACAACAGGTTTATTTCCAGAAGAAATAAGGGCAAATGCTCTAAATAGTTGGTTGTTCAATAAAGATACCATCAACAAAGTGTTAGATGTGATGATGGAACAAGGCTTGAAAATTGAAGGAGGCGACAAATTGGGTAGAACCATCATTTTTGCTGTAAATCAAAAACATGCCGAGTACATCGTGAAATGTTTTACTGAAAGGTATCCGCAATTTCCAGCTGGTTTTATCTCCATGATTCACAATGAAGTATCACATGCCCAAAGTTTAATTGATGCATTTTGTGATAAGCACAAGGAGAATAATCCACAAATTGTAGTTTCTGTAGATATGATGGATACAGGAGTAGATGCTCCAAGAGTATTGAATTTAGTATTCTTTAAATCAGTACAATCCTATTCTAAATTTTGGCAAATGATCGGTAGAGGAACACGTTTATGTAACGATGTTTTTGGACCAGGAGAACCAAAAGAACATTTCTTAATCTTCGATGTGTGTGGAAACTTTAAATTTTTTGAAGCGCAAGAAAATGGGGTAGAGAGCAAGTCTTTTGCTCCAATCACTCAGCAAATTTTTGAATCAAGATTACATTTAAGTCGATTATTAAAAGAAACCAAAGAGCCCTCAGATGCTGAACTAGCTTCTAATTTATTAGATATTTTACATAAAGAAATCGAACAATTAGACAAAAACAGGTATCAAGTAAGAATGCATTTGAGATACGTTGATGAATTTTCAGAAAGGAGTAGGTGGGAAGCCATCGATGGTTCAGATGTACATCAAATAGAAGAACATTTAGCAGCTTTACCAGTACCAGATTCAATCAATGAAGTTGGAAGAAGATTTGATTTAATGATGTTAAAACTTCAAATAGCAACATTGTTATTATCTTCAAAACAAGGTAAATACGAGAATAATCTGATTGAAATCGCTGAACAATTAAGTCGGAAATATACCATTCCACATGTAGCAAGATCAAAAGGATTGATTGAAAATTTAAAAAATCCTGATTATTTCAAAACAGTTTCCCAAAAGAAATTAGATGAAATTCGACAAGAAATTAGAGAATTGGTTCAATACTTAGATGTAAAATCAAGACCAGTAATTTACACTGATATTCAAGATTCATCTGTTACGATTGAAATGAAAGATCCTAGGCTTCAGTCCAATTATGGATTACCTTATAAGAAAAGAGTAGAAAGCTTTATTAGAGAAAATAAACACCATTTAACAATTTCTAAATTATCTACAAATCAACCTATTACAGTTGAAGAGTTAAATGCATTGGAGAATATACTTTTTGATGGAGATGATCGCGGTACTAAAGAAGATTATCAAAAAGAATATGGCGATGAACCTTTAGGAATCTTTATTCGAAGTATTATTGGACTAGAAATCAATGCAGCCCAAGAAGCATTTGCAGATTTTCTAAACAAAGGAACATTAAGAGCCGACCAAATGACTTTCATTGATAATATCATAAAACATTTGACAATCAATGGAACGATTGATCCAGCAATGCTTTATGAACCGCCATTTACAGACATGAACGATCATGGATTGAATGGTGTTTTTGAAGATGGAGATGCTTTTAAGATTATTAGTATTGTAGAAACGGTCAACCATAATGCTATGATTGGATAATTTCTATTTAACATAATTTATTCATTCATAATTTTTCATAGAATTTTTAATTCATCTTATTCAGAAATATAAGAGGTTCTTTTGTTATCATTTTTTTTTAATGATTAATTTATGATTGGTTAGATTAATACTTTTTTAAATTTTTATTATGTTTCATTGATCTATACAATCATCTATTATTTGAATTTTAATTTTTTCTAATGTATTTTATTCAATAGTTGAATTTCATATTAGATATACTTTATGATCTTTCTTAATTTGATACTTGGTTATTTTTTCAATATTATTCTTAATTATTCATTTGTGATACTCAATAATCCAACATTCAACATCTAAAATCCATAATTAATAAATTTGTCCTATAATTAATATTATGTTAAATAGAATTAAACACATAACAATAAAACTATTGTCATGTGTTTATATTGATGTTTGTTAATTATTCCTTCGTTACTCTTCCGATCATACAACTTGCATATGATTTTGCTTTTTGAAAAAGTGAATTTTCATCGTTTTCTACAGGATAACCTAAATGTGCTAATTTATCATGGATCAGTTGTAGGTTTTCATCATTTTCATAATCAAATGAAACAACTGAATTTTCAATATCTACGTGAACATTCGATACACCTTCGACTGAATCTACTCCTTTTGTAATCGTGATGGCACAACCGCCACATTTTAAATTTTGAATGGTAAATTGACTTTGCATAACTTATGTTTTCTTCTAAGTTAATGCTTGAGGAAGTTATTATGTGTACAAATATTACATTTAAAAACCACCCAAATGTGTTGAAACAACTCTAAAACCAATCATTGGACTTGGAGTTATTACTCCATTAAATTCATCGTGACTTAAAATTCTAATTTCTTCATCAGTACTCATCCAATTTCCTCCTATAGTTCCTGGTTCTATTAGCTTATGATTCAACTTATCTAATGAATAATAAATCATTTCAGAAACATTACCGCTTAAACAGTATAATCCATATTTGTTAGGATTATATGATTTAACTCTTACAGTGTGGAATCCACCATCTAACATTAAACTATCTTTTTTAGGTTGAAAGTTAGCTAAATAACATCCTTTTTCATTTTTTAAATTTTCGCCCCAAGGATATTTACTTATTTCAATAGTTGGGCTTGCTGCATAAATCCATTCTGCTTTTGAAGGTATTCGAATATCGCAAAAAACTTTATCTCCATAAGTTAATACTTTTTCTTTGTTAGCATAATAGTTTGGATTTTTAGAGGTGTTATAATTGTATACATTTTCAGAAAACCATTTACAATATATTTCAGCGCCTTCTCTTGAAATATTGACCACTGGATAATTGCCATATGCTGGATGTGAGAAATACAAATCCTCCATTGGTTTCATTCCTTCATCAATTTCTGTTACCCATCTATGTTGATCAGGTTTTGCTTTTAAAAAGTCTTCTTTCCTTCCTTGAATTAACAAATCAAAAAGAAATGTTAGGTATTCGATATTACTGACCTCTGTCTTTTGAATAATAAATGATTGTACAGAAGTTTTATTACCGTTAATTTCAAAAGTACCAGCTGGAATGTAAGAATATATATCTGTGTCAAACTTTGCAAATGCTTTTATCATTTCTTTTTTTCTCGTATTATTTGCTTTGATTTCGTCATCCGTTAATTTGGGAAATGGATATTCATCAACAAAATTATCGTCCACTAAAGGAATTCGTTTGTTTTGATTGTCAGGTGTTTTTACATTTAAGTCATTAGTAGGGATTATAATATTTTCTGAAATAATATTCTCGGAAATTTCATTAGTCGCAATTGAATCATATTCTACTGATGTAGAGTTATAATAATTATTATTCGCTAATTGAGTTTCTTTTTCGATCAAATTTGATGAATTATTAATCGATTTTTGCTCTGAAATTGTTTTAATTTCATTTTGGTTTTCAATTGTATTCGGTATTAATAAATACGCTAACATTGAGATGGTACAAATACTTGAGATCATGATTATCAATTTTTTAGTTGTTAAAAATTGACGTTTTGTTTGAGCTTTAGATATTGAATTATCTAATGAATTAACAAAACGTTCTTTCGTTTGATCAAAAGAATATTCAGTTGGTTGCTCTTTGGCAAGCTGAAATAAATCGTTTATATTAGAATGTTTATCCATGTTGCACCTCCCCTGTTTTTAGTGATGATTCAAAGGTTAAGATTTCAGTTAGTTTTTCTCTACCACGTTTTAAGCGTTGCTTTACAGCTGACTCACTAACTTGTTGAATTTCTGTTATTTCTTTAATGCTAAAACCTGTGATTTCAAATAATATTATTGCTTCTCGTTGTTCTTCTGATAATTGTGCTAATGCTTGATGTAAATAATAAATATCTGCACTTTTTGAACTGTCAGCATGTTGATCTTTGATTGAAAACAACACCTTATCTTCCTTTAATTCATCTTCTTTATTCTTTCGATTCTTGTTTGCTAAAATGCGAACACTGATTCCAAAAAGAAAGGATAAAAATGCATCTGAAGATTTTAACGTTTCAAATTTTTCAAATGCAATAAGCAAGGACTCGTTTATTAAATCGCGAAAATCCATATTTCCATACACTCTTGCTCTGCAGAAGCGTTCGAACCTATCATGAATCGGTTCGTAGAGTGCTAAAAATTGTTCTTGCTTTTTTTTACTCATTTCAATTTGTCATTCTTTCTTGTTCTTTTAGGTAAGTGTCACAAGTGAAAGAAAAGTTACATTCGAGAATTAATTATTTTTTCAATTTCAAAATTAGTCATAGATGTAATGATTTTATTCAACTTCTAAACAGAACTAAATTACTTAAAAAATCAATGTTAGTAAGTATTTCAGAAATGAATTGGTTTCAAAAAAATAATAATTTTCTTTTTCTTAAATTTGTGAATATGATTTCAAATTGATTTCATAAACAATTAAATTCCTTTCAATGAGTTATTTAGATGAATTAAATGAAAGTCAGCGTGCAGCTGCAGAATCTATTTATGGACCCAATATGGTTATCGCAGGAGCGGGATCTGGTAAAACGAGAGTTTTAACTTACCGAATTGCACATATGATGGAGCAAGGAGTAGATCCATTTAATATCATGGCTTTAACGTTTACGAATAAAGCAGCTCGTGAAATGACAGAACGTATTGGGAAAATTGTTGGTTCAAGTGAATCGAAAAATATCACAATGGGTACTTTTCACTCTGTTTTCTCAAGAATATTGCGTTACAATGCAGATCGTTTGGGTTACCCAACAAATTTTACGATTTACGATACGCAAGATTCTAAAAGTGTCATCAAAGACATTGTAAAGAGTTTAAATCTAGATGATAAGGTTTATAAACCAAGTATTGTATTAGGACGAATTTCATCTGCTAAAAATAATTTGATTTCTCCAGAAGCTTATGCTCAAAATGAGAGTATTATGGCTGAAGATACAATTGCTAAAAGACCTGAATTAGCTCGCATCTACAAAACCTATGCGCACCGTTGTTTTAAATCAGGTGCAATGGATTTTGATGATTTGTTGTACATGACAAATGTTTTATTCCGAGATTTTCCAGATGCATTGGGTTATTATCAGCAGAAATTCAAGTATATTTTGGTGGATGAGTACCAGGATACGAATTATGCTCAGTATTTGATTGTTAAGAAATTAGCTGCTGTTTTTGAGAATATTTGTGTTGTAGGTGATGATGCTCAAAGTATCTACTCTTTCCGTGGAGCTAATATTCAAAATATTTTAAATTTCAGAAATGATTATCCTGATTTTAAGATGTTTAAATTAGAGCAAAATTACAGAAGTACTCGAAATATCGTTGAGGCTGCGAACAGTGTAATTGCGAAAAATCAAGATCAAATTCAGAAAAATGTTTGGACGGATAACAATGAAGGTGAAAAAATCAATGTTGTTAGAACTTTAACTGATAACGAAGAAGGTCGAGTTATTGCTAATCGAATTTACGATATGAAGCAAAGTAAAGGTTTGTCTTTCGGGGATTTTGCGATTTTATACAGAACAAACAAACAATCACGTTCTTTTGAGGAAGCTTTAAGAAAATTAAATATTCCGTACAAAATATACGGAGGCTTATCTTTTTACCAACGTAAAGAGATAAAAGATATGATTGCTTATTTCCGTTTGGCAACGAATCCAAAGGATGAAGAAGCTTTAAAACGTGTGATCAATTATCCTTTAAGAGGAATTGGTAAAACGACGATTGAAAATATCATAATTGCTGCGGATAAATACAGTGTAAATATTTGGGATGTTATTTTTGATTTCAATAGCTATCCGTTGGCTTTAAATCAAGGGACAAAGAATAAATTGACTGATTTTGTGACGATGATTCAGAGTTTTCATGCGCAATTGGATCGAATGAATGCGTATGACTTAGCTCAACACATCGCAAAATCTTCAGGTGTATTAAAAGATTTGTATTCTGAAAAAGATAAAGGTCCTGAAGAAGTTGAACGTTACCAAAATATAGAGGCCTTATTAGCTGGTATTAAAGAGTTTTCAGTTACAGGTGATGGTGACGATACGATGAAATTATTGGCTGATTTCATGGTTGATGTTGCTTTGTTGACAGATGCAGATCAAACGCAGGATGAAGAAGTGAACTTTGTTACAATGATGACAATTCACTCTAGTAAAGGATTGGAATTTGAGCATGTCTATTTGGTTGGTTTAGAAGAAAATTTATTTCCTTCGCAAATGGCTCTTCATTCTAGAACAGAATTAGAAGAAGAAAGAAGATTGTTTTATGTTGCAGTTACTAGAGCTAGAGAAACATGTACACTTTCTTATGCAACTTCACGATTTATTTGGGGTAACTTAGTTACTTCAGAGCCAAGTCGTTTTATAGATGAAATTTCGAAAGATTTCTTGCATTTTGAAGTTCCGGATCGTCCAGGTGGTCGTTCTTTGAATAGTCGTGCAAGTGGATTTGATCGACCAATTTCAGGAGGATTAAATCGTTCTTTTTCAGCTGCTCCAAACATGAAACCTGTAGAGCAAGTTCAACGTTCAGCTTCAAAAGTAGCAGCTTCTACATTGGATTTAAAAGTTGGATACAATGTTCAACATGCACAATTTGGAACGGGAAAAGTAACAGCAATTGAAGGGCAAGGAAATGATAAAAAAGCAACCATCTTTTTCCCAGGAAAAGGTGCAAAAAACTTATTGTTAAGATTTGCCAATTTGACTGTAGTAGATTAAAGTTAAAATAATTTAAAATCCAAAATTTTATATTGAGCGCAGTCGAAATGCAAAATCAATTAGAAGTAGGTTTCACTTCCCACATTTTAATGTATTGACCAACAGCCATGTTTTGAGCACGTTGTTTTGCTAATAATGCTTTTTCGCCCGTATAAAGAGCATCAACTGTTGCAAACCACAATCCTAACCAATGTGTAAAATGATCTTGTGAAATTGAATGATTGAAATGTTTGTCAACATCTCGGTGGGCTTGTACTGGATTTCCTTTGAAATTCATTATTCCGAAAAGTTGAGCCATCCAAAAATCAGTAAGTTTCTCAATATGTGAACCCCATTTTTCAGTTGGAATAATTTCTGAAAAAATAGGACCTAACTTTTCATCAAGTTTAATAATGTCATAAAACGTAAAAACAAGATTCCTAACATCTTCTCTAGTTTCTATGGTTGGTTTTTGAATTTGCGCCTCCATCCTATTCTATAAATTATTTACTGTACAAAGAAAGCTTCAAATTGTTGAACACTTTATGATTGAAGTCATATTCAGAATGAGAATCTTTTTCGATATTTGGGAAAAATTTATAAAATGAGCGTATTAGAAGATTTAGAAAAAAAATATACAGAATCAAATCAATCGATGGAAACCTATTTACAAGGTTTGTTGCATGCGAAGCCAATTACTTATTGGGATTACATTGATACTGGTGTTTTATTAAATATTCAAAAACCTAGAACGAATTTTCCAGATGAAATGGTTTTTATCATGTATCATCAAGTAAATGAATTATTGTTTAAGATGATTCTTTGGGAAATGGAGCAAGTTCATAACAATGAATCAATTACTCCTGAATTCTTTACTGAGAAATTAAGAAGGATAAGTCGTTATTTTGATGTTTTAGCTGAGTCTTTCAATGTGATGACTGACGGAATGGAAGTTGAGCAATATATGCAGTTTAGAAATTCTTTAACACCTGCAAGTGGTTTTCAAAGTGCTCAATATCGTTTAATTGAATTCGGTTCTACAGAGTTAATCAATTTAATTGATTTCCGTTTCAGAGCAACAATTGATAGAAATACCCCATTCGAACATGCATTTGAACATTTATATTGGCAAGCTGCAGGTAAAGATCATAAAACTGGAAATAAATCAGTTTTGATTAAAGAATTTGAAAAACGTTACAAAGGTGAATTCATCGATTACATGCAAAAAGTAAACACGACGAATCTTTATACGAAATTCAATTCTTTACCAGAAGATTCTCGTAAAAATCCTGAATTGATTGAAGCATTGCGTCATTATGATTATACCGTAAATGTTAAATGGGTGATGTGTCATTACAATACTGCTGAGAAATACCTTGAAAGCGGTAAGAAAAAAGCGGAAGCAACAGGCGGAAGTGAATGGAAAAAATACATGCATCCAAGATACCAAAGAAGAATTTTCTTCCCAGAAGTTTGGTCTGAAGAAGAATTGGCAACTTGGGGAGAAAATATTTAAGAATAGTTTTCAATTTATATATAAAAGTCTTTTCGTAATCGGAAAGACTTTTTTTTGCTTTCTATTTCTAAACAAATTCTAAATTTGCATTAGAATACTTAAGAATGATAGGAAAAGATATCTTGCTAAAATATGGTGCATTAGAAACACAGCTTTCTAAAAGTGAAATCATTTTTAAAGAAGGTGATCATGCAAAATATTACTATCAAATCATTTCAGGTGAGGTTAAAATGTTTAACATCAATAGAGATGGCAAAGAATTCATTCAAGGAATTTTCTCTAAGAATAGAAGTTTTGGAGAACCACCCTTGTTTAATTCAGGGAATTTATATGTTGCGAATGCAATTGCTCTTCAAGATACAAACGTTTTAAAATTGTCTAAGGATTCTTTTATTCAATTACTAAAAGAAAATCCAGATATACATTTAGAATTTACTCAAACATTAGCCGATCGATTGCATTTTAAATCATTGATGGCTGCTGAAATTTCAAATAATGATCCTGAAGCTCGAATTTTAACATTGTTAGATTACTTAAAATTCACAATTTATAAAATTGAAGAGCCATTTGAATATGAAGTTGAATTAACACGTCAACAAATAGCTGATTTAACAGGTTTAAGAGTTGAAACTGTCATTCGATCAATAAAATCGTTGGAGAAGAAAGGGAAATTAAAAATTGTAAGTAGAAAAGTTTGGAGGTAAATTAAATTAATCCCATTCCTAATGCAACTGAAATTAAAAGTAACATAATGGCTACTGTTGATTGAATAAATTTAAATGTTACTTTTTTTAATAGTTTATTACCCAAAAAGGCACCTGTAATAGCAGAAATTATTGCAATTAAAACGATAGACCAATTTTCTTCCAGGTTTAATTTTGTGTAATTAGTCGAATAAATTGATAAGCGTGTAATATCAATAAATGTAGAAATTACTACCGTTGTAGCGATAAAAGATTCTTTACTTAAGCCCGCTTTTACTAAAAAAGCACTTCTTAAAGCTCCTTGATTACCTGATAAACCACCAAAAAATCCACTTAATATTCCTCCAATAGGTAATTTACTTTGATTGA
>Ga0315909_10000372_pt1 | contig 60179 bp, 64 predicted proteins | sample LakEriMetagenome_11_FD_203527 | JGI IMG/M metagenome (GOLD analysis project Ga0315909, IMG submission 203527) | Freshwater fungal communities from buoy surface, Lake Erie, Ohio, United States - Buoy 2 MA125 | ecosystem: Environmental > Aquatic > Freshwater > Lake | place: USA: Lake Erie, Ohio... | reverse complement strand
TTATGCTTCAACAACAGGTACTCAATTTGCTATAGCTGTGAATAATACATCTAATACCATGACAGAAGCTTTGCGTATTAACGCCGCGGGTAGTGTTGGTATAGGTACTACATCACCTCTTGGTAATTTAGATGTATCTACATCAGGAAATACATCAATAAACATTACAGCAGGAAGTACAGGATTATCAAGATTAATTTTTGGTACTACATCAGGAAACAATAGAGGATTTATTGATTATGATAATACTTCTTCTGTTAGAGCAATGATTTTCCGTACTAATGAGTCTGAGGCAATGCGTATAACAAGTGGAGGTGACGTAGGCATAGGTACTACATCTCCAGCATATAAATTAGATATTGTTGGTGCCACTAGAGTCAGTGGTAACACATACTTTAGCAACACTTTATTTTCAACATCAGGAGGTCAGGTTGGTATTAACAATTCCTCTCCCACTTCTGGTTTTTCTTTAGATGTTAGAGTAGGAGGTAATACACATGCTGCTTATTTTGGAGGTAATGTAGGTATAGGTACTACATCACCCTCTAGAAATTTTTCACTAGTTGGAACAAGTCAACACGAAAGAATTTATGGATATGGTAATAATGTATTATCAATTCCTAACTCTGTTTCATTTGGCACTGTATGGATACATTTAGGTACATGCGGTGCATTTACAACAGATAAGATTTATTATCGTATCGGAACTAATACTTCAGAAGAAGAAGGTGAAATCACTGTATCAAATACTTGTTCTTTACCTTTTATACAATGGCAACGAAATACTTACAATGCAATGGTTATTCAAGTGAGAGCAAGAATGACAGGCGGTTGTGGACAATGTCAGGTATGGATGCAAGTTCGTTATGGTAGTGATTACGGAGGATCAAATACAACATTTCAGTGGCAAGCATACAATGGTACTGACAGTGGATTTGCTGTTGTTAATACCATAGGAACTCCTGGAACAGGAACTAATGAGAAATCCATAACAGGTTCTGAAGGATATTTCTATGCCAACTCAGGCACTATAACTGTCGCTGATAATATAGGAATAGGAACTACATCACCAGGTGAGAAATTAGAAGTTGTAGGTGGTAATATTGTAATTCCAAATGGAAATTATTATAGAGCTAGATTTAGTGGTGGTTCAGCAACTCCTCAAGATTTAATTGGAATGAACTCTAATAATATTATTAGAGTAGGTGATTTTACAAGTTCATGGAATACACATTTAGGGGGTGCATCTGCTATTCAATTTCTAATAGCAAACTCAGAAAGAGCTCGTATTGATAGTAATGGTAATCTTGGCATAGGTACTACATCCCCAGGCTACAAATTACATGTTAATGGAGGAGCAACTGATACAACATTAATGGTTCAAAATACTGGTCAAAACGCTGTTAGGTTAAGACTTACAAACGAAGAAAGAGACTTTATATTAACAAACAACCCAACAGATGATTTATTATCATTTTATTATGCTGATTTAAATAGATTACAGTTTAATACAACAAATCAATGGTTTCCTAATGGTAATGTTGGTATAGGTACTACATCCCCAGGATGTTCTTTAGATGTAGGATCAAGAACAGATGCAATACGTTTACCAAACGGAACTACAGCACAAAGACCATCCTCTCCTACAGCAGGTATGGGTAGATTTAATACATCAACAACTAGAACAGAATTCTATAATGGTACTGTTTGGGTGAATGTAGGAGGAAGTGGTGATGGTTCAACCTCATCTTCTCCAGCTACATCAGCTAAAGCTATTAAACAAATAGTAGGTAATCCAACAAGTGGAGTTTACTGGTTACAAATACCAAATGTTAATAGTGGTAATGCTTTCCAATGTTATTGTGATTTTACAATGGATGGTGGTGTTGGATATGCAATAATATTCAATCAATATTTTACAGGAGCTGAAACTGGTCCTAGTAATACAAGCTTTGCTAGTTCAACAATATCAACAGCAGGATGGGATACTGAATATCAAATTAGCCCAACTGCAATGATATCAAATTATGGAGTAACAAAATTAGCTGTTTTTGCAAGAACAGGAGGTAGCGCTGCGGGTGGTATTACAGGAGCTTCTTATTTTAACTGGGTTGCATTTACAGGACCAACCACAACACAATACAATTTAATATTTACAAACAAATATAACTCTACCCAATTCACAGGAACTTTTAATAGTTCAGATGGTAATACAGGTACTGCTTATTTCCCTAATTCCCACGGTTCTACAGGTGGTGTAATGCAAATAACAAATGGAACAACAGTAAATGATAATATTCTTTATGAATATAACCCTGATGGAGGAACAGATCCAAATCACTTCTGGATGGTTGCTAATGGTAGAGTGGGAGATGTTTACTGGGTGGTTAATAACCGATATGGTAGCAGCACTGGTAATGTAATGTACAATAGATGGGGTGGTGTAGCAATATATTAAAATAAATTAAAATGGAAAAAACAGCATACAATTATTATTTAGAAGCAGAAAACAAAGAACAGTTTATCACTGATAAAACTATTGAATGGAATTTACCTGAAGGAGACTTAATAAAAATATTAGAAAATCAGTGTAAGGATAAAAAAGCAAAAGAATATCCTAAAATAGGAGAACAATTAGATTTATTATGGCATGATATTAATAATGGTCTTTTTGGTAATAATGCTAAAACAAGTGAGTGGTTCGCCGCTGTTAAAGAAGTAAAAGATAATAACCCAAAACCTTAAAATATTTACATAATATAAAAATAAATTTGGTTGTTTTCTAAACTTACTATATATTTATATATATAAAACAAAAATTAAATAAAATGGCTTTAATTATTATCTTATTAATTGCTGCTGTAGTAGTAGCATTTGTTATTAACAACAAGAAAAAAGAAACATCAGTAAATCATGTTGAAGAGTTAGCTCCTGAATCAACTCCACCACCAACTATTATGGCGGAGATAGCTAAAAAACCAACTGAGAAAAAACCAGTAGCTAAAAAAGCACCTGCAAAAAAAGATGTTAAAAAACCAGCGAAAAAATCTAAATAATATATATGGAAAAAGTTACATTAAAATTACATGAGTTTTATGCTTTAGAAGCTGAACTTAATGGTGTTGTGAATAATCAGACTGGTGAAGTACTTTCTAAAGGCTTACTAACTGAAAAAATTAAGTTATCAACTAAATATTGGTTATCAGATTTAGCTAAAAAAGTAACAACTGAAAAAGAATCTGTTGAGAAACTTAAAGAAGAATTAATTAAAAAACACGGTGAAACTGACGAAACTGGTAATATCAGTATTCCAATGTATATCAACGTTGTTACTAATGAAGAAGGTGAAATAACAAGCAGAGAAGTAAATCCAAAGTTTGTAGAATTTCAAAATGACTTCAATACACTTTTACAAGAAGAAAAAGAATTAGAACATAAAGAATTTAAACTCGTTGATTTTGAAAATGTAGAATCAGAAGGAGTTTATGTTACTTTCTTTAAACTTGTAAAACCTGAATAATGAGTGAAGTTAAAAAACTAACTATTGAAGAGTTAGACGAAATTAAAAAGATTAAAGCTAGTTACAACGATTTAGCTATATCATTAGGTGAATTAGAGATTGAAAAATCTCGTTTACTTGAATACCGTAAAAATTTAAGCGACGCTGAATTAGTTTTAGCTAAAAAATTACAAGATAAATATGGTGAAGGTTCTATTAATCTTGAAACAGGTGAAGTAAATTCATAATATGTATTGTTAGGTGTTAGGAGTTAATATAGAAGAGAACCTCGGCAGTAATTGCCGGGGTTTCTTCGTTTTATAAATTATCTTACATATTTATCATTAGACAAAATCTATTCAAAACATGGCGCAAGAAACATTAATTTCTCCAGGTGTACTAACACGTGAGAATGACTTATCTCAAATAACCCAATTACCTCCAACTGTGGGTTTGGCATTAGTAGGTCCGACTGTTAAAGGTCAACCGTATATCCCAACTGTAGTTACTTCATATAGTGACTTTAAAAACAGATTTGGTGGTTCATTTATTAGCGGAGGTGCTAATTATGAGTTTTTAACAAGCATTGCTGCTTACAACTACTTTTTACAAGGTGGTGAATCAATTTTAGTAACAAGAGTACCAAGTGGTTCATTCACCGCTGCTACAGCTAGTTGTGCTACAACTGCTAGTACAAGTGGAATTCCAGGTAACAGTGGATTTACTGCATCGTTTGTTTTAGAAACAATCAATGTTGGTACAATGAACAACAACACTAGTTCTTTATTAAGTAATGGTGCTTTAGCTACTGGAACTCAAGATAACGTTAAGTGGGAAGTATCAAATGTAAATTTACAACAAGGTACTTTCACAGTATTAGTTCGTCGTGGTGATGACAATACAAATACTAAAGTTGTTTTAGAAACTTATTCTAATGTATCTTTAGATCCATTACAACCTAACTATATCGCCGCAGTAATTGGTGATCAATCAAGAACTGTATCTTATGATGTTGATATGGGTGGATATTATATTCAATTATCTGGTAGCTATCCAAACAATAGCCGCTATGTAAGAGTTAAATCTGTTAGAGATACTCCATCATATTTTAATAACGTAGGTGGTGTTGCTACAGATTCAAATAACCAAAGCTATTCAGCTTCATTACCTCAAATTGGTAGTGGTTCATTTGGTGGTGCATTTAGTGGTGCTATTGGTAATGACATTCCATTTATTGGAAACAGTTTATTCCAAAACAACTCAGCTACTGCTCCTCAAGGTGTTCCAGTTGCTAACTATGCTACTGCAAGTAACATTTTAAGTAACAAAGATGATTATGATTATGAATTACTAATCACTCCAGGTTTACAACAAGCTGATCACGCTACAGCTCAAACAAATTATATTTCAAATGCTGAAGAAAGAGGTGATCATTTCTATATTATGGATTTAACTCCATATGGTTCAACTATTAACACTCCAGTAACTGAAGCACAAGGTTTAGATACTAACTATGCTGGTGCTTATTGGCCTTGGGTTCAAGTTGTATCTCAAGAAACTGGTAGAAACGTATGGGTACCTGCTTCAACAATTATGGCTGGTGTTTATGCTTTCAACGATAATGTAAGTGCTGAATGGTTTGCTCCTGCTGGTTTAAATCGTGGTGGTTTAGGTGGTGTTATTCAAGCAGAAAGAAAATTATCTCCAACAAATCGTGATAATTTATATGCTGGTAAAGTTAACCCAATCGCTACTTTCCCTAACGTAGGTGTTACAGCATTTGGTCAAAAGACATTACAACAAAAAGCTAGTGCTTTAGATAGAATTAACGTTCGTAGATTATTAATTGCTCTTAAGCGTTACATTGGTAATGTTTCTAAGACATTAGTATTTGAACAAAACACAACTGTAACAAGAAACAGATTCTTATCTCAAGTTACTCCATACTTAGAAAGTGTACAACAAAGACAAGGTTTATATGCTTTCAGAGTAGTAATGGATGACACAAATAACACTCCAGATGTAATTGATAGAAATCAATTAGTAGGTCAAATTTACTTACAACCAACTCGTACAGCTGAATTTATCTTATTAGATTTCAACATCTTACCAACTGGTGTAGAATTTGGAAGTTAATAAAATTATAATTTAAATAATGGAAAATAAAAAAATAAAAGAATTCAAGGACGACGCAGCAGCCGATACTTCGGTTGCTGGCGTTGGCCCTTCTTTAACAAAAATAGCATCAGCAGTAACTAATGTAAAAGATTACTCTAGAGTGATTGAAGCATTAATGATGTGGCTAAAAAATAAAAAAGGTTCTCAGTTATCTGGTCTTGATAGTAACCCAAACTATAAAATGGTATTGAGTTACTTAAATAAAATGCAATCAGACGCTGAAACTGAAAAGAAACCAGTTGAAAATCCAGTTGCGCAAAAATAATAACTATTAATATTTATATAAAATAACAATACAATGGCAGTATTAGATCCTACCGAAATTATGTTCACCGCTTTTGAACCAAAAGTTCAGAATCGCTTTTTAATGTATATTGACGGTATCCCTTCATATTTAATTAGAAAAGCTTCAACTCCGTCTTTCAACGCTGGTGAAATCGTATTAGATCATATCAACGTTTACCGTAAAGTTAAGGGTAAAGTTCGTTGGAATGATATGACTTTAGAACTTTATGATCCTGTAACTCCAAGTGGCGCTCAAGCTGTAATGGAATGGGCTCGTTTGGCTCACGAATCAGTAACTGGACGTGATGGCTATAGTGATTTCTATAAAAAAGATTTACGTTTAGACATTTTAGGTCCTGTTGGTGATGTAGTTGGTGAGTGGATAGTTAAAGGTTCTTTTGTTAAAGAAGCTAACTTTGGTGAATACGATTGGGCTAACGAAGCATATGTTTCAATCAGCTTAACAATAGCAATGGATTATTGTATCCTGAACTACTAATCGTTCATCCATATATTTAATAAGAAAGTCATCCGAGAGGATGACTTCTTTTATCTTTGTATATTTATATATATAAAAACAATATAAACGTTATGGAACAAAAGTTTAAGTATCCTACTGAACAAATCGATTTACCTTCTAAAGGTTTAATTTACCCTCCTGAATCACCATTATCAAAAGGTGTTATTGAAATGAAGTACATGACTGCAAAAGAAGAAGATATTCTATCTAATGCTAACTTTATTCGTCAAGGAACAGTTATTGATAAGTTATTACAATCAATGATTGTGACAACAGGTATAGACTATAATATGTTATTAAATGGTGATAAAAACGCTATTTTGATAGCAGCACGTATTTTAGGATATGGTAAAGATTATGATTTTACCTTTGTTGATCCTAATACAGGTAGAGCTGAAAAAGCTACTGTTGATTTAACAACATTAGATACTAAGAAAATCGATGAAAGTCTATTCACACCAGGTAAAAATGAATTTAATTTTGAATTACCATTCTCTAAAACTATGGTTACATTCAAGTTATTAACACATGGTGATGAGCAAAAAATAGATAAAGAAATTAAAGGTTTAGAAAAAATCAATGCTCAAGGTTCATATGATGTTACAACTCGTTTGAAACACACTATTGTAGCAGTTAATGGTGATAGAGAAACAGCAGCGGTTAGAGAATTTGCTGAAAATATGTTAGCTAGAGACGTAAAAGCTTTACGCGAACAGATTAACAAAGTAATGCCAGATGTTGACATGAAAGTTAACGCGGTTAAATCTAACGGCGATGTAGTGGAGGGCATCGATTTACCAATTGGGGTTAGCTTTTTTTGGCCTGACTCCGGAGTATAAGAAAATAATACTAGACGAAGTATTTTTACTTTGTTATCATAGTCAAGGTGGATTCACTCATGATCAAGTATATAATATGCCTATAAGATATAGACAATATTACTTACAAAAACTATCAGAACTTATTGAAAAACAACAAGAAGAAATAGATAAAAGATTCAATGTGAGTGGCGGCGCAGAAATGGCGCAACCAAATAAAACCACTAAAGAACGTCCACCAATACCAGATTTCGCATTTAACGCAAGAGCGCCTAAAAAATAGGCGCTTTTGATATTTATACGTGATATAAACTGCAAGTATACAAATGGCTACCCCAGAAGAAGTACAATTACAAGATAAATTAAATGATGAGTTAAAGATAACTAATAATACTCTTAACTCAATTGCTAATAATTTAGCTGAGCAGTTTAAATTACAGCAGAAGATTGGTAAGGAAGTTGAACAAACTGCTAATGATTACTATAAAGATCTAGCCAAAACACTTAAAGCATCTGCTAAAGATGTTTTCACAATTGCAGAAAATCAAGAGTCATTAAATCGTGGTGCTTTAAGATCAAATACTATTCAAACTCAGATCGCTAAAGCATTAAAAGAGCAAAATAAAGCTGCTGCTACATTTGAATTATTAGAGCAAGAAATTGGTACTTTAACTAAAGAAGAAGCTCAATGGAGAAATGATGCTCTAGAAGCATCTAAACAACAAGTAGCTACATTAACTGCTCAGTTAACTAGAGCTAAACAAATTGAAAAAACAGCTGGTTTAACAGGTAAGATATTTGAAGGTATATCTCAAATTCCATTATTAGGAAAATTAGTTGACACTGAAAAAATACTAGAAAATGTTTATGAAACAGCTGCTAACACAGGTAATAAATGGGCAGCATTTGGCTCAGGTTTAACTACTACATTTAGTCAGATTGGTAAAAAATTAACTGATCCTGTAGTTTTATTTACAGCCCAAATAGGTTTAATTAAGAAATTTTTTGATTTATATGGTGGTGTTAATAAAAGAATAGTTGAGCAAGGTAAACAATTAAATATAAGTAAAGAGCAATCTCAAGCTTTATATGAGAGTGCTTATCAATATGCTGCTGAACAAAGAAATGCTTTTGTTACTGAAGCTAGAATACTAGAAGGTAGATATAAATTAAATGAAGCATTAGGTACATCAATTGCATTCACTAATAAAGAAGCAATCACAGCTGAAAAATTATCTCATTACTACGGTATAAGTGAAGAACAAAATGCTCATTTAGCTGTACTAGCCAGAGAAATAGGACAAACAAATGATGATATTTTAAATACAGTTATTAAAACAACTGTAAATCAAAAATCACAATTTGGTGGTACATTAAGTCAACAAAAAATATTGCAAAAAGTAAGTTCAGTTAGTGGTGAAATATTAACTAAATTTAAAGGTAATGTTGGTGAACTAACTAAAGCTGTAATGCAAGCTGATAGATTAGGATTAACATTAGAACAAGTAGATAAAATTGGTGAGTCATTACTTAATTTTGAACAATCAATTGAAGCTGAACTTAAAGCTGAATTATTAACTGGTAAAGCTATTAACCTAGAAAAAGCCAGATCAGCTGCTTTAAGTGGTGATACAGCTAAATTAACCACGGCTATAGCTGAGGAAGTAGGCAACATTCATAAGTTTGAAAGAATGAATGTTCTTCAAAGACAAGCATACGCTGAAGCATTTGGAATGTCAGCCTCAGAAATGGGTGATATGCTTCGTAAACGTGAGTTTGAAAATAAATTAGGAGCAGATGCTTCAAAAACAGCAACTGAACAACTTAAATTAGCTAAAGAAAGAGGTATAACAATTGAAGAAAGTGTTAAGAAAGATCTTGAAGCAAAATCATTAGCTGAATTACAAAAATATACATTTGAAAAAATATCATCTATTTTATCAAAAATAGCTTCTGGTCCAATGGCTACTATATACAAGTATATAGAAAAAGGTTTAAAAGGAGTTGAAGGTATACTTGGTGCTTTTAGCAAAATGACAGGTGGAGGATTAGGTAATGCTTTAGGAGCTGCTATTTTAGGAGCTCCATTATTGATAGGTGCTACTAGATTAATGGCTGGTGGTTTAAAAGGATTACTATTCCAACGTGGTACTGATGCTAATCCAATGGTGACTAGACCTATGTTAGCTGGAGGAATGGGAGGAGGTGCGTTTGGAGGAGGCGGAATGATGAATTGGAATCAATTCCAAACATCTGTAGCTGGAAAAGGAATGACTCCTGCTCAGCGTGCTGCTGCTTTTAAACAATACAAAGCAGGAACTGGTGGTGGTGGATTTGGTGGTGGTTTAGGATTAAGTTTAGCTGGTATGGGTGTTGGATTAGCTACTTCAGCTATTGCTTCAAATATGGATACAGGAGCTGGCAAAACAGCTGTAAGCACAGTAGGAGGAGCTGCTTCTGGTGCTTTAACTGGAGCTGCTATGGGCTCTGTCATACCAGGTCTTGGAACAGCTGCTGGGGCTATTATTGGTGGATTACTTGGAGGTGTTAGTAGTTTAGTAACTGAAATGCAAGCCACTAGAGAAAAAGAAGAAGCTAATAAAGCTGCTAGAGATGAAGCTCAAAAACGAACACAAGAAGCATTAGAACAAATGGCTATTAGACCTATTGAATTAAATGTTACTAATGAAACCATTGGTAAATGGAATACATATTCTAGCCAAAACGGTGCTAATAACTCATTTGCTTAACATATTTATATAAAACAATAACATCATGGCATTATTTGATAAATTAAAAACAGGCTTATTAGGTTTAAAAGGGCAACCAGGACCTAATTTTGAAAATGAAGGGCAACGTACTTCATCAAATATTCAAGCCTTATCTAAAAATAATAAAATAGTTTCTTCTCAAGATATGACTCTTGGAAGAACATATGGTCAAGCTCCAAATAGAGTTAAAGTGGCACCTTCTGGTTTAGATTTAGGTGGTATTACCCCTAAAGAATATACTAGAATTTCAGGTACAACTAACTCTGGTCCTACTTTTAATTCAGCTACAGGTACTGGATTTGTACTTGAAAAAAGATTACCTCTTAGTGGGTTAGGTTTACAAGGTAAAACCCAACCATCTTTTGAAAGTGTAAGTCAAATGTCTACTTCAGATATTCAAGCAAGAGCCCAAAATAATAAAATAATATCATCTCAAGATTTATTAACTGGTAGAAAATATGGTAAAGGAAGATTTACAGTATTTGTACCTGCGTCTCAATTAGACGGAAACGGATTACCAATAGGTAATGTCTATAAAAATAAAGGACCTAAAGAAGGAAGATACTAATGCCCTTTTCAAACTTAAATAGTGCATGGTCTAATTTAGCCCCATACTATAACTCTGTTAATAGTAATGGATCTTTTTCTAGTCCTAATAATGTTACTTATACTCAAAAACCAGAACAACCAAGACTTAAGTTCACTTCATTTGATGATGGTCTTGTAAGAGGAGGTGTTGTAAATGCTGGGTTAGCATCACTTAGAGACACAGCTCGTGTAGGTAATTTTTTAAAATCACCTAAAGGTCTTGTATGGATAGCTAAGCAAGTTGGATTACAAAAATCAAACCCAAGATTAGAACAACCAGAAGATTTTAGAGCTCTAAGTAACAACAACACTCAGTTATATAATTTAGGTATAAACACTTTAGCTCAAGTACCTCTAAACGCATTTGGAGGTCATATTATTCGTCATGGTATTCTTCCAGTTGGTGGTGTTGGATTTTTAGAAGGTGATAGTTTAACTAATATTAAAGGTTATAATTATGAAAACATAACTATAGACAATAATAACAATAATAAAAATAGATTAGTTGGTTACCTTGATAAAATAAAAAGTATAGATGCTAGTGATACAAATGTTATTGGATTAAACTCATATAATGGTGGTGCTTCTTCAGTTTATGGTATTGGTAAAACATTTATTACTACCACTACACTACATACTAATAAACCAACTTTATCTACTTTATCATATAACGGTATATTAAATTATTTTGATGATTATAAAACTAAAACTAGTTCTGGTTACATACCTGATCAACAAAATCTAATATCAGGATTAAGAAATGAAGCTATTATTAATAGAGGTCTTTCTAATTTTATTAGTAGTAATATTTCTAATGAAATAGATCCATCTACAGGAGAAACAGTTGACACAAGTGATGTAGATAGAAATACAATTGATCGCTTAAATAGAAAAGCATCAGAAATAGAACTTGAAGCAGATGCTAGACAAAAAGCAATTGATGAGTTAAATAATAATATAGCAGATAATGATTTTGATATTTTTAATCATTCATCATACAGAAATAAAAATATTCAATCAAGAATAGGTACTTCAACTAGTAAGTATGGTCCTAACAATATTAAATTCAAGTCTAAAGTTGATTCTATAAATGTCATTAATGTAACTAATAGTTCTACATTTTATGATAATTCATTAAAACCAAATAATGATCCAAATCTACCAAAAGAATTATTAAATAAAGGCGATAAAGAAGTAGATGGATATTTTGGTCGTGATATTATTAAATTTAGAATAGAATTTTTAAATAATGATACTCCTATAGCAAATAATACTATTAATACAGATGTTTTAGCATTTAGAGCATATTTAAATGAATTTAGTGATGGAATGAATGCTAGATGGAACTCATATCGTTACATGGGTAGAGGTGAAGATTTTTATGTATATGATGGATTCACAAGAGATATATCTGTTGGATTCACACTATATGCTCATTCACCTGAAGAAATGAAACCTATTTATAGTAAATTAAACTATTTAATGTCTTCATTCGCTCCTGACTATACTGCATCTAATAAAATGAGAGGAAATATAGGTTACTTAACAGTTGGTGACTACATTTATAGACAACCAGGTATATTCACTGATATTAAATTATCAGGAATGTTAGAATCAAATTGGGAAATATCATTAGATAAAAATAATCCTATTGATAAAACACAATATGAAGTACCTAAACATATTACTGTTAATTTATCATTTAAACCAATTCATACATTCTTACCTAGAAAAGTACAAAAGGATAAATTTGCAAATGCACCATTTGTTACACTTGATAAAAAAGCATATCCTACTCAAGCTGGAGAAAAATATGATCCAGATACAAAAAAGTTATTAACTCCAGCATCTAACAAGTACTTAGATTAAAATTCTTAATAAAGGTCATATTTATTATCATGGATCGCTATGATAATATTCCAATAATTCAAACTAAACCAACGGTTCAATACCCAAAGGTTATTAGATACCGTTCATCCACACGTTACCCAGATATACCATTATCTGATGCTGATGTATTTTTAAGTACAATACGTGGAGATAGATTAGATAATTTAGCATTTCAATTCTATAGTGATTCATCATTATGGTGGATTATACAAATAGCTAACCCAGATCTACCAAATGATTCTTTATATCCAACACTTGGTTTTCAACTTAGAATACCAGGTAATATAACTCAGATATTAAGTGATTTTGAACAATTAAATAGTTAAAAAGTGTTATGTCTATATTTAAAAGTACTCTCAAACCTAAAATAGCAGCTCAATTAAAAGCTCGTGAAAAATTAATATCATCAGAAGTTAGAGGATCTGACTTTTTAAGATATACTACTGGTAAAAATTCATGGGTTAGAATGGCATCATTTGTTAATTATAACTCTAAAGTTTATGATGCTAAAACAGGAAAATTAGTTAATGATGGAAAATATACAGGTGATCAATTAGCTAAAAAATATATTTTAGAAGGAGGTACATTATATAGTGGATCAAGTGGATTTTCTTTACGATCAGGAGTAGGTAATTCTGATAGTATCTATGGTAGTAATATAGATTTTAATAACGCTAGTGAAAAATTTGATGTTAAGCAAGGACTAGGTGTAAGTAGATCATTTGGTTTAAGACCAATGCCTGGTATCACAGGAGTAACTATCACTAATAAAAGCGCTTATGGTTCTTTAAGAGAAGCCACTATACAATTTATGGCTTGGGATAAACACCAACTTGAAGAATTGGAAATTTTATTTATGAGAACAGGATATACTGTTCTTTTAGAATGGGGTTGGTCTCAATATATTGATCATGATGTTCCAACTAATTTAAATGACTATCCTAACATTAAGGAAGTAACAACATTTAAAATTCCAACAATAGATGTATTTGATGCTAGGTTCAATGATGATAAAATACACACTAAAATTGATAGTGATATTGACAAAACTAATGGTAATTATGATGCTTTATTAGGATATGTTAAAAACTTTTCTTGGCAATTAATGCCTAATGGAGGTTTTCAATGTAGTACTACATTAATATCAAGAGGAGAAATAATTGAAACTTTAAAAGCTAGTGGTAACCCAAATATTATTTTAGGATCTAGCTACACTCCACCATCATTATCATCCTCAGTTCCTCCAAAACCAGTACTTAGCAATTTTGAAAAAATATTTTTAAATATTATTGGAAAAATTAATGAAAGTGAATGGGTAAAATCTTATTCATTTGGTGGTGGAAATATACAAGGAGAATTATATATATCTGGTTCAACAACTGATGACCAAAAAATATTACGTGACCAAGCGGATGCTATATATGCAGACATTAAAACCAGATTAACCAAAAATGTATCCGCTTATATTAAAGGTCCATGGGATAATTACATAGTAGATACTACTGGAGGTACTGGTATAGATTTAGATACACAAGTTATTATAAAATTAAGTGATGGTAAAACTCAAGGTACTGGTATAGAATACATTAGTATGAATGCTTTTATAGCTATCATTAATGAATTTTTTATATATAAAAATAAAAAAAACAATAAACCAGCTGTATCTATAGCAATACCATATAACACTCCATGTTTAGCTAGTATTGATTCTGTGAGTATTGATCCTACAACATGTTTAATTCAAAATTCTCAAGCTACATTCATAACAGACAAAACAACTGGGTTTTCTCCAGTTGTGTACTCACAATTAGATACCACTAGTTTAACATTAGGAGCTACAGCTACTCCTGCTTCAATAAGTAAATTTGAATTTTTAGCCCCAGGTACAACAAGTGTTGGTTTAGTAGGAAATATATTTGTATCAATGAGTAAAATTATTCAGTTATATAGAAGTTTATATGGAGGACCAGATGGAGTTGATATTATTCAATTATTACAAGAAGTTTTAGACGCTGTTTCTTTAGCTTTAGGTGGTATAAATGACTTTAAATTATATACTGATAGAAATTTTGTCCAAATTATTGATGCTAAATACCTTGAAAATTCAAGTAAAAATAGTAAATTTAAATTTGATTTAATTGGTTTAAAAAGTATTTGTAGAGATGTTAAAATAAACTCTCGTATATTTGCTGAGCAATCAACTATGATAGCTATTGGTGCTGGTACCGCTGGCTCTGATACTGGAAACTTAGGTGATATATATTCATCTACTCAAACATACTTTAATAGAGGATTGACTGATAGAATTATGTCTCCTACATTTGACGATCCTACAGCACCAGCTACCCTCACTTTAGGAACTACAATTATTAGCGGAAGTGATGTTTATTATTATAATATATTTAAAAACTTAGAATCTTTATCTAGTTATTTAAATGTAAATGTATTAGGAAAACCAACAGGAGGAAGTGGATGGATGGTAACATCAGTACCTCAAGAAAATGAAGTAATAAATGCTGGTAGTTTATTAAAAACAATGCATTATCAATTAAATGGAAGTGATGTTGATTTTAAAGCTTTAATTCCTTTTGAATTAGAAATTACTCTTGATGGTATAGGTGGTTTAGTTATAGGACAAATTTTCACTATTGATAAATCAATATTGCCTAGAGATTATTATAACAAAAATTTAGGATTTATTATAACAGGTATTAATCATAATTTACAAAATAATGATTGGACTACAACTGTAAGAACTCAAATTTGTTTATTAGATAATGATAAGATAACAGACAAATATATTGTTGATAAAACAAGACTAAAATCAATAATATCAGCTGCTAGGGTTGACCAAGCAAAAAATGGATATCTATTATGTGCTATAGCTGACTATATGGTTAATCAATATACTTATATTATTTCTAAATATAATTCTGGAAGAACAGGAAATAAAAAACCAGAGTTTGATTTTGATTTATATAAACAATTTAGTTTAGGTATAAATAATTTTTTAAATTCTGGAGCAAGTGCTACTGAAAAAGGTAATTATATTAGACAAATATTAGATTTTCTTTATGATACAGCATCTATAGAATATTATTTAAGAAACTGGCATGCTGTAGCACTTTCTAGATATGGAGGAACTGCTCCAAACTTTCCTGCTGATTATAATACTTTTATAACACCTTCTGGAGGTGGTAGTTCTTCATCCTTATATCAAACTGTTAGTAGATTATTATTAGGACAAGATTCTAATGGAAATATAGATGCTGTTAACAGAGGAGATAATGATATCACTAGACTTAAAGATGCTTATAGTAAAACATATTTTGGACAAGTTGAAAGTTTTATAAACATAAAAACATTTACAGCATCTACAACTATAGGAAGTTCATCTAATCAAATATCAAAAATAGATCATATTGATAATAGTAAAATAAATACTGCTATTTTGCATGTCAATACATCAATGGATGATTATCAAATAGCAAATGATGGTACAGACTTATCAACATACTATTTATTTCCAGCTAATTCTTTTGATCAATTATTTTTAACATTTTATAATCTTTTACAAGCAAACGCATCTAATAATTATATACCTGGATTAAGTATTTATGGGGGACCACTATTAAGTGGTGGTGTTGGTACTAGCACAGCTAATTTCAGAGTTATTAGATTTGAAAAACCACAATAATGTTCATACCAGAATCATATATTATAGAGAGAGGATACGATCAAGGTGGAAACTTTGTTACCGCCGCATCTAATGAATCTTATTCTGGTTTTTATCATAAAGATAAAAATAATAATTATTGGACAGGAGAAAATCATACTTCCACATCAATACTTCTAACCCGTGTGACATCTGACACACCTATGAGTAGTGACTTTTTATTGAAAAATAATGTCATATCAGGAGGTTTTACTCAAAGGTTTGGTGATTTATTAAATACTCCTTTAATTACAGGAGAATATATTCCACCAACAGAATCTAATTACGCTTTAAAATATTTTACTAGATACTTTGCTCAATTAAAAGCATCAGTATCTCCTTATATAGTTGAGATAAGTAGAGCAACATATGATGGAATAATCAATAATAGTGTTGCTATTATTTCTTACAATGTAGTTGAGATTATATGGAAACTAGTAGGACCATTAAATGACATATATGATAACAACGTTAGAATTGAATCTGGAGTTAAAGATACTAATTTAAGATCAATCCAAAACGCTGAAAGAACAATACCAGGTTTATCTATTTATTTAAATGATCCTCTACAATATACTCGTGTAATATCAAATTTAGTATCTATTGGACCAAAAATAGTGGATTTTGGATCTATTCGTGAAGAAATAGATATGAGCATAGCTGAAATGCCTTCACCAAGTGTAACACCTACAATAAGTATTACTCCATCTATTACACCTACTATTAGTATAACTCCTACTATTAGTTTAACACCATCATTTAGTGTTAGTAAAACACCAAGTGCTACTCCTAGTATTTCTATCAGTAACACACCTTCAATAACTGCTACTCCTAGTATTTCTATTAGTGCTACTCCATCTATTAGTATAAGTAACACACCTAGTATTACTCCATCTATTAGTATATCTACTACTCCAAGTATAACGCCTAGTATTTCTATTAGTGTTACTCCAAGTATTACAGCTACACCAAGTGAAACACCAAGTATAAGTGTTACACCAACTGTAACTTCTACTCCAACAATGAGTAATACACCTAGTATTACCCCAAGTATTTCTATTAGTAATACACCTAGTATTACTCCAACAAACTCTACAACACCATCTATAAGTGTAAGTAGAACACCATCATTAACACCTACCACTACAGCTACTCCAAGTATTAGTATAAGTAATACTCCAAGTATTACTCCAACAAATTCAACAACACCATCTATTAGTATATCTAACACACCTAGTATTACTGCTACACCTAGTGAAACACCAACACCAAGTGTAACTTCTACAGTCACACCTAGTATAACACCAAGTAACACTGTTACTCCAAGTATTACTCCTTCTATAACTCCAAGTAATACAGTTACTCCAAGTATCACACCTAGTGAAACACCAAGTTTAACACCTTCAATAACACCAACAAATACTGTTACTCCATCAATAACAGCTACAACAACTCCAAGTATTACACCTAGTGGAACACCTTCAATTACTGTATCTGCAACACCATCAGTAACAGTAACACCTTCTACTTCTAATCCATTAGATGGAGAATACTATTACATATCTGATAATTCATATAATACTTGTTATAATCCAACAATACAAATATTAGTTTATGATGCTGATCAGCCACTAGAAATAGGAGAATTTTTATATCAAGTACCAAATGGAACAGATAAATGGACTATAGCTGAAATTCAAACATTAGTAGGAAGTTCATTAGATGCATTCTATTTAACAGGTCCAGGTATAGCATCAGGAAATTATTTAATAGTTAGTGGAAGTCATGGTACAGGAGATGCTATTGTTGTAGGAAGTGGAGTATGTGTATCTATGACTCCAAGTGTAACTGCTACTCCTAGTATAACAGCAACACCTTCAATAACACCAAGTTTAACATCTACACCTAGTACAACACCAAGTATCAGTATTAGTGTTACTCCAAGTATAACTCCAAGTATTAGTTTCACTCCAACAGTAACAGTTACACCAAGTAATACTGCTACACCTTCTGCGACACCAAGTATTAGTATTAGTACTACTCCTAGTGTTACAGCAAGTACTAGCTTTAGTGCGACACCTTCTATCACACCAAGTACTTCTATCAGTAGTACTCCAAGTATTACACCATCAACAAGTATATCTAATACTCCAAGCATAACACCTAGTAACACTGTCACTCCAAGTAACACAGTTACACCAAGTATAACAGCTACTCCAAGTATCACTCCAAGTACTTCTATTAGTAGTACTCCAAGTATAACACCTAGTACTTCAATTAGTAATACTCCTAGCATTACTCCAAGTAACACAGTTACACCAAGCAATACTGTTACCCCAAGTAATACAGCTACACCTAGTGTAACACCAAGTATTTCAATTAGTAGTACTCCAAGTATAACACCTTCAACTAGTATATCTAATACTCCGAGTATAACACCAAGTATAACAGCTACACCAAGTAATACTGTTACTCCAAGTAACACTGCTACTCCAAGTATTACTCCATCAAATACAGTTACACCAAGTAACACTGTTACTCCAAGTAATACAGCTACACCAAGTGTAACACCTAGTATTAGTATTTCTAGAACACCTAGTATTACACCTACTAACACTGCTACGCCTAGTATTACTGCTACACCAAGTATAACTCCATCAATTAGTATTTCTAATACTCCTAGTATTACACCTACTAACACATCTACTCCAAGTACTACTCCATCAATTAGCATCAGTAGAACACCTAGTATTACACCTACTAACACTGCTACGCCTAGTATTACTGCAACACCAAGTAACACAGCTACACCTAGTGTTACACCAACTAATACAGCTACACCAAGTGTAACACCTAGTATTAGTATTTCTAGAACACCTAGTATTACACCAACTAATACAGCTACACCTAGTATAACAGCTACTCCAAGTAACACAGCTACACCTAGTGTTACTCCAAGTAATACTGTTACTCCAAGTATAACTCCTACTAGAACTGCTAGTGTAACTCCAAGTATAACTCCTTCAAATACACCAACACCTAGTATAACACCTACTAGAACTGCTAGTGTGACTCCGTCTATCACACCAACAAGTACCTCTACACCTAGTGTGACACCAAGTGTTACACCAAGTATTACTCCAAGTATAACACCAACTACAACACCTCCTATAGTTTGTTACACATATGAATTATCAGCTGATGATGGCACTTCAAATAGAAATGCTTATGACTTTAGCTATATAGATTGTGGAGGAACATTTAGAGAAGGCTCAGTAGTTAATGGATACCAAAGATATGTTTGTGCTAGAGAAGGTACAGTATTCTTTACTAGTCCATATATAACATTAACACAAGGTTCAACATGTAGTCAAGATCCATCCCCTACACCATCATTCACCCCAACACCAACTAGAACACCTAGTGTTACACCTAGTGTTACACCTAGTGTTACACCTGATCCTACACCATGTCCTAGCTCATCACCAGCAGCTTCAACAGTTACAATACAAATAGCAACTAATATATCATTAGATGTAGAAATATACTTATCTAGTATAACAGTGAATGGTGTTGGAGTGACAAATGTTACAGGAGTAGATCCAAACGTCCCAGGCAATGGTGCAACTGTTGATACAAATCAAATAGGAACATATGATATAGTAGTAGTATATAGTTCTACTATATCAGGACAAAATATATCTTTAGTTGATAGTGACTATAATGTATATTGTAATAACACATTAACTGGATTTAATAGCATGACATTCTCTAATGTTGTAATAAACGGATCTGTAAACCCAGTATTAACAGCTGGTGATGGAACATGTATTTAAATAATATCTAAGTTTGGTGTCCTAAAATCTCTACTATATATTTAACCTAATAATAAAGGTTATGTTTTATATAATAGAGACAAAAGAACAATTAGATTATCTAGGTAAACCAGAACATGATAAGTGTTTTGTTAATATCATCACTACAAATGATAATCGCCATCCATCTCTAACTAAACCATGTTTAGTATATTATAATGATGGAGAAAAAGGTTATATATTACCTATCGACCATAGTGAAGCATTTAAATTAGATTGGGAAACAGTTAAGGAATTTATATCTAACATTAACACAGTTTATGTTTTAGATAAAAAATTCCATTTGTATTTTCTACCAGGACATAATTTAATTGATGTAAATTTTTACAGTTACATAGATGAATCACAATTTGATACTAAAGTACACATTGATTTCAATCGTGAAAAATATTATATACAAGAATTAAGTACACTTATTCCTATCCCTAAACATTATGAGAAATGGGAAAAAATACACAGGAATATAAAAGAAAGAGGATTAATTTCTAAATGGCAAGTAGCTAGTACATTTTTAAATTATAATTTCACTAATGTATTTTATCAAATTGAAAAAAATGGTATAGGCATTGATCCACGTAAATTTAATAAACATTTTGAAGTAACTTGGAAAGATAATTCGATTTACGGGAATACAGTTTTTACTCAATACAATCTATATAATTTAACTTATCGTCCGTCAAACGCCTTTAATAGTGTTAATTTCGCCGCACTTCCTAAGGGTGTACCGCGTGAGTCATTTGAACCAAATAATTACATGTTTGTTGAATTTGATTACAGTGCTTATCATCCCCGCATCATTGGTAAAGCTATAGGGTATGATTTTGAAATTGATCCATATGATGAAGTACCTAAAGAAATAATGTTTCAAAATTTATATGGTGGTATTAGAGACGAATATGCTTGGTTTCCATTTTTCGCTAAATTAAGTGAATGGTTAGAAAGCCAATGGGAAGAATTTAACTCTACAAATAGATTAAAATTACCATGGGGAACTAATATCTATAAAACTAAAATAGAAAATCCAAATAAAAATAAAATATTAAGTTATCTAATCCAGGCATACGAAACATATTATAATACATTAACATTAGATCGTGTGTTAAAATTATTAGATGGTAAAAAAACTAAAATAGTATTATATACATACGATTCAATTCTATTAGATGTGGCTAAGGAGGACGTTAAAACATTATTACCAAAAATTAAACAAGAACTAGAAGCTGATGGTTTTCCAACTCGTATGAGTGTTGGCGAGAATTATGGCGCTTTAATAAAAAAATAACATATTTATGACCTGGAATTTAACAATAGAGGAATTGGCAAACAAGTTATTCGCAACCTTCTCAAAGAAGGAAGACATAGAGCAAACGCTTGAAACTATAACTGGACGTTATAACATCTTATATAATAAGGTTTTCATCTTAGAATCTAAAGATAGTGATGAGTTCATTTGTACTTACAACATCGATCCAGGAAATCTGAGCACAACCTCAGTTTTGCCTAATACTATCTTATTGCATCGCAAAAAAGAGTCAAATACTTTATATACAATTAATGCTTTGAATACTTTAATCAAAACATTGAATAACGGTTATGCTGATCCTAATTACAAAGTAGAATGGAATGATTATAAAAACACCATTTTACTCACTAATGGCCCTGATCTTCGTAAGTTGGAAACAACTATTTACAAGATAGTTAATCTCTAAGTTATAAATGGCCTCCTTCGTAACACACGGGGATATTTATAATAGATGACAGATGTCACTAAAATATATTTAATTACTAATATAGATAATAATCCTAATAAAGTTTATATAGGTAAGACTAAAAACAATTCCCGTGAAAAGGACCATAAATTTAAATTTGGTCCTCAAATTACCTTTGATTATATTGATGAAATACATTCATTAGATCGTAAAGATTGGACGCCATTAGAAATATATTGGATAGAACAATTTAGACAATGGGGATTTATTATAATGAATCCTAACAAAAAAGGTGGAGGCGGTCCTGAATATCATACTGATAGTACTAAACAAAAAATAAGTAAACGTCTTTTAGGTCGCAAATTCTCAGAGTCATCAAAACAAAAAATGACTAAAGCTAATTCTAGACCTAAAACAGCTAAATTTATTAACAAAATAAGAAAACCAGTTCTTCAATTCACTAAACAAGGAGAATTTGTTAAAGAATGGGAATCATCTAAACATGCCGCTGTAAAAATGTATGGTTATTATAATGATAATATAGGAAGGTGTTGTCGTGGAGAATTAAAAATAGCTAGAGGTTTTACATGGAGATGGAAATAAGTTTGGCATCTAAGAATTTTGATGCTATATTTACTATATACAATTTAAACAATAAAAGTTATAACATGGATTTAAATGCAATTAAGCAACGTATGCAATCGTTGCAAAACAAAGGCAAAGGCGGCGCCAAGAATGACGACCGTGCTAAAAATTTCTGGATACCACCAGTAGGCAAATCAGTGATTCGTATTGTTCCATCTAAGTTCAACAAATCAAATCCATTCAAAGAAGTAATGTTCCATTATGGTATTGGAAACAAAACCATGTTGTCATTAACTAACTTTGGTGAAAAAGATCCAATTGTTGAATTTGCACAACAACTACGTAAAACTAGTGACAAAGAAAATTGGTCATTAGCTAAAAAGATTGAACCTAAAATGAGAGTATTTGTTCCTGTAATTGTTAAAGGCGAAGAAGACAAAGGTGTTCGCATGTGGCAATTTGGTAAGGAAATGTATCTTGAACTATTAGGTATTGCTGAAGATGATGATATCGGAGATTACACAGACATTATGGATGGTAGAGACTTAACAGTTGATACAGTTGGACCTGAAGTTACAGGTACTAAATTCAACAAATCATCTATTCGTATCAAACCAAAAACATCACCATTATCAGAAGATAATGAGTTGATTAAAAAATGGATTTCAGAACAACCAGACGTACTTTCACTTTATAAGAAGTATGAGTTTGATGAAATGAAAACCATGTTAATGGAATGGTTAGAACCAAGTGAAGACAGTGGTGAAGAAACAACTGAAGAAGTCGCTGAAACACCAGTAGTAGAAGCACCTAAAACTAACTACACTCTTAACACTAAGAAAAAAGGGTTTGATGAAGATGAATTTGATGAATTATTCCAAAAATAACTAAACAATGGCTAAAACAGCAAAAAGCGTAAACGCTAGTGTTTCTCAAGCTATTAAAGGTACATTTGATCTTGATAAGTTTAAGAAAACTAAAAAACTAGATCAATCATCAAATTTTAAAGCGCAGAAGTGGATTCCATTCTCACCTGCAGTACAAGATGCACTTTCAATTCCTGGTATACCAATGGGTCATATCACAATTGCTAGAGGTGGATCGGATACAGGAAAAACAACTTTAATGATTGAAGCAGCAGTAGCTGCCCAAAAAATGGGAGTGTTACCTGTATTCATTATTACTGAGATGAAATGGGATTTCGCTCACGCTCAAAAAATGGGATTCAGTTGTGAAGCTGTTCCTGATGAAGCAACAGGAGAAGTATTAAACTATAGTGGTTTCTTCTTATATGTTGACAGATCAACTCTAAATTCAATTGAGGATGTAGCAGCATTTATCGCTGACATTTTAGATGAGCAAAAGAAAGGTAACTTACCTCATGACTTGTTATTCTTATGGGATTCAGTAGGTTCTATACCATGTGATATGAGTATTGAACAAGGAAAAAATAATCCAATGTGGAATGCAGGTGCTATGTCGACACAATTTGGTAATTTCATTAACCAGAAGTTTCCAATGTCACGTAAAGAAAGTTACCAATTCACTAACACGTTCTTTGTAATTAATAAAGTAGGAGTTCAACCAGCACTTACACCTATGAGTCAACCAAGAATGACTAATAAAGGTGGTAATACAATGTATTGGGATGCTTCATTAGTAATTACATTTGGTAATGTTACAAATAGTGGTACATCTAAAATACACGCTCAAAATAAAGGTAAAAAAGTAGAGTTTGCTAAACGTACCAAAATATCAATTGACAAGATTCACGCTGATTGTGGTATTGCTACAACATCAACAGTAATTGTTACACCACATGGATTTATTCCTGACACTAAAGACGATGAGAAAGCTTATAAGGCAGCTCACGCACATGAGTGGTTTGGTGAAAATGTAAAAATTGAAGAAATTCAAGTTACAGAAGACAATAGTGAATGGGAAGAAAGTAGTAAAATATCACCAATGATTGAAATTGACAATGACGATGAACAAGACGCTTAAGCAAATACTTGATGGTATACAAAACTCACAAGAGGATCCATTACATTTAAATAGTAGAATACTACTAGTAGATTCAATGAACACATTTCTAAGAAGCTTTGCCATGATCAATCATATGAATCCAGGAGGAGCCCACATTGGTGGGCTCACTGGTTTCTTAAAGTCGATCGGTTTTGCAATTAGACATATTAAACCTACTAGAGTAATTCTAGTATTTGATGGTACAGGCAGTACAACAAACAAAAAGAATTTATTTGCTGATTACAAAGGCAATAGAAAACTACAACGTATAACTAATTGGGATGGCTTTGACAACAAAGAAGAAGAAGCAGCATCGATTGAAGATCAAATATTACGTTTAGTTAATTATTTAAGATTATTACCTGTTGATTTACTTTCTATTGATAAAGTAGAAGCGGATGATGTTATAGCTTATATAACTAATAAGGCTAAGGATGAAGTATATATCATGTCAGCTGACCAAGATTTTTTACAATTAGTAAATGATAAAGTAACAGTATATTCTCCTGTTAAAAAGAAATTTTATACACCTAAATTAGTTAAAGAAGACTATAATTTATATCCTCAAAACTATATCAATCAAAAGATATTAATGGGAGATAGTTCAGATAATATACCTGGAGTAAAAGGATTAGGTCCTAAAAAACTATTCAAGTTATTCCCAGAATTAGAATCTACAGCTACTGTTACATTTGAAAGTATATTAGAGAAATCTAAAGAATTAGTTAATGAACATGGTTTATATGGAGACATTTGTAATTTCTCAAAACAACTCTTACTGAATCAACAATTAATGGATTTAACAGATGTAGATATACCTGAAAACGGTATTGAGGAGATAGAAGAGGTTTTAACTAGTAAACCTTCAAAACTAGAAAAATTAGCATTTTTAAAATTATACAACGAAGATAAGTTAGGTAATTCAATCCCTAACACAGAGATTTGGCTAACCGAAATATTTTCATATCTTCAAGCATATAAAATAAAATAAAAGTTATGGTTGCATTTAGCAAATTGAATCAATATGGTTTGAATTTTCAAACCAAGGTAATTAGCTCGCTTCTTAAAAATAAAAAATTTCTACTTAACATTAGAGATGTAGCTACACCTGATTATTTTGATAATCAAGCTCATCAATGGTTAGTAGAAACTATTATCAAGTATTTTGATAAATGGCACTCAACTCCTACATTAGATACTTTACATATTGAAGTAAAGAAAATAGATAATGATGTTTTAAAAACATCTGTAGTTGAACAGCTAAAAGAAGCATATAAAGCTTCAAATGAAGATCAAGATTATGTAGAACAAGAATTTAGTAATTTCTGTAAAAACCAACAACTAAAAAAAGCACTATTAACATCAGTTGATTTACTACAATCAGGAATGTATGATGACATTAGAGCACTTGTCGACTCAGCTTTAAAAGCAGGTATGGACAAAAACTTAGGTCATGAGTATGAAAAAGATGTTGAAGATAGATATCGTGCTGAATATAGAAATCCAATTGCTACACCTTGGTCTGTAGTAAATGAATTACTACAAGGTGGATTAGGGGGTGGTGATTTTGGATTAATATTCGGAGGCCCAGGTGGTGGTAAGAGTTGGTCATTAATTGCTTTAGGAGCAGCAGCTGTTAAAGCAGGATTTAATGTTAACCACTACACACTAGAATTAAGTGAAGCATATGTAGGTAAAAGATATGATGCTTGTTTTACCAATATATCAGTAGCCCAAATACAAGAACACAGAACAGACGTTGAAAAAGTGGTTTCTACTTTACCTGGTAGATTAGTGATTAAAGAATATCCGACGGGTAAAGCGACTATAAGCACTATTGAGTCGCATATACAAAAATGTAGAGACTTAGACCAAGCGCCAGATTTAGTTCTTATTGATTACGTGGATTTATTACGTGCTAACAGAACAAGTAAAGAACGTAAGGAAGAAATTGATGATGTTTATGTAGCTACTAAAGGTTTAGCACGTGAAATGAATGTTCCAATTTGGTCTGTAAGCCAGGTAAATAGAGCAGGTGCTAATGATAATATTATTGAAGGTGATAAAGCAGCGGGTTCTTATAATAAAATGATGATTACTGACTTTGCAATGTCATTATCACGTCGACGTCAAGATAAAGCAGGCGGTACAGGTAGATTCCATATAATGAAAAATAGATATGGTATGGATGGTATAACTTATGCAGCTGTCATAGACACATCTACGGGTCATATACAGATTGATAGTAATGAATTGGATGAAGAAACACTTGAAAGTGAAAAACCAAAGAAATTAAATGAAAATTTTGATACCTTTGATCGGGACACTTTGAAGAGAAAGTTTTTTGAACTTAATAATAATAGTAAACCTTAAACATATTTATCGTTATATGAGTAAAGTTGTACTAGTATCGTGTTCTTCAGGTAAAGAGGCAAAACCAATGCCCGCTGAAAAGTTATATAATTCTGATTTGTTTAAGAAACAAATGGAGTATGCTAAAAAATTAGCTAGTCCAAATAATATATATATCATATCTGCTAAATATCATTTAGTACCATTAAATAAAACAATACCTCCTTATAACTTAACGTTAAAGGAAATGCCAGCTAGTGAACGTGAAAAATGGTCAGAAGTTGTTTTAAAACAATTACAACAAAAAGGTTATAATCTTGACAAAGATACTTTTGTTATTTTAGCAGGAAATGCTTATCGTCAATATTTAGAACCCCACATGAAAAATGTTGAGGTACCTTTTGAAGGTCTTCGTATAGGACAACAAAAGAAAGCGTTGTTACAAAAACTTAAAGAAGCTATCATTAAGTTAACAACAAAAATAATTAAGGAAGTAAAAAAACTCTATAAAAATGGAATACTCTAAAACCAAAATTGAAGAATTGATGAATCAATATCTTCAAGATAATGATGACTTTGGTGATGAGAATGAATCAAAGTTAATTAATGAAGTTTTTACTGGTTTTAAACCATTATTATTAGAGGGTACTAGTGAAAGGATTTCAGAATCACTTCTTCAAGAACATGCTTTATCACTTAAAGGTGTGCCTAAAGATATTTTTGAAGATTTTGTTTTGTACATTCAGATGACTGAATTAGACAGTCGATTACTTTAAATTAAGGAAATAAAAATAAAGCTACTGAAAAGTGGCATGACATCGTACACTTAACTTTTAAATATATAAATCAAAATGGACGTAACACAGGGAATTCTATCTGAAATTACCACATACATGAAGTATGCCAAATTTAGACCAGAATTAAACAGAAGAGAAACATGGGAAGAATTAGTAACTAGAAACAAGGAAATGCACCAAAATAAATTTCCACAGTTAAAAAATGAAATTGAAGAAGCTTATAAACTTGTATATGATAAAAAGGTTTTACCGTCAATGCGTAGCTTACAGTTTGCGGGTAAGCCCATTGAACTTAATAATGCTCGTATATTTAATTGCAGTTTTCTGCCTATTGATGATTGGCGTTCTTTCAGCGAAATAATGTTTTTGCTGTTAAGCGGATGTGGAGTAGGTTACTCAGTACAAACTCATCATATTGAACAATTACCAGAAATTAAAGTACCAATCAAATCAAAACGTTACTTAATTGGTGACAGTATTGAAGGATGGGCTGATGCTGTTCGTATGTTATGTAAAGCATATTTTACAGGCGCTCCATTACCATTATTTGACTTTAGAGATATTAGAGCAAAAGGCGCTCAATTAATTACTGTAGGTGGTAAAGCACCTGGTCCTGAACCATTAAAAGAATGTTTATTTAACTTACAAAAAGTATTTGAACGTAAGAAAAATGGTGATAGAATATCATCAGTAGAAGCTCATGATATGGCTTGCCATATAGCAGATGCGGTATTGAGTGGTGGTATTAGAAGAGCAGCGTTAATCTCATTATTCAACTTGGATGATGAAGATATGCTAACATGCAAATTTGGAAATTGGTGGGAAGAAAATCCACAACGTGGAAGAGCAAATAACTCAGCAGTTGTGATGCGTCATAAAATTGATGAAGAAGAATTTTTTAAATTATGGAAGAAAATTGAATTAAGTAATTCAGGTGAACCAGGAATTTATTTTTCAAATGATAAAGATTGGGGAACTAATCCATGCTGTGAAATTGCTTTACGTTCTTATCAGTTCTGTAACTTATGTGAGGTGAATGTTTCAAATATTGAATCACAAGAAGATTTAAACGAAAGAGTAAGAGTAGGAGCATTTATAGGAACACTACAAGCAGCATACACTGATTTCCATTATTTAAGAGATATTTGGAGAAAAACAACTGAAAAAGACGCTTTATTAGGTGTTGGTATGACTGGTATTGGATCAGGTGTAATTTTAAATTACGATTTAAAGAAAGCGGCTGATTTAGCTAAAGAAGAAAATGCAAGAGTAGCAGAATTAATTGGTGTTAATAAAGCAGCTCGTGTAACTACAGTTAAACCATCAGGTACTAGTTCATTAGTATTAGGTACAGCATCAGGTATTCACGCTTGGCATAATGACTATTATATCAGACGTATTCGTGTAGGTAAGAATGAAGCTATTTACTCTTACTTAGCAGCTAACCACCCAGAATTAGTAGAAGATGATTTCTTCAAACCAACAATTCAAGCTGTAATTTCAGTACCACAACGTGCTCCACAAGGATCAATTTTAAGAACTGAAAACGTGATGGATATGTTAGAGCGTGTTAAGAAATTTAACATGCAATGGGTTAAGAAAGGACATCGTAGAGGTGCTAACACAAACAACGTATCTGCAACTGTATCAATTCAAGAAGGTGAATGGGAACAAGTAGGACAATGGATGTGGGATAATAAAGACACATTTAATGGTCTATCAGTATTACCTTATTTTGGAGGTACTTATACTCAAGCACCATTTGAAGATATCACTGAAGAACAATTCAATGAAATGGCTCAACATTTACATAATATTGATTTAAGTAAAATTGTTGAATTTAGTGATAATACAGCATTAATGGACCAAGCAGCTTGTGCAGGAGGTGCTTGTGAGATTGTCTAAACTAATAGAACATATTCACTACTATACGGAAGGTGAGCGAGTAATATTTACAGCTCTCTTCCATATAGAACGTGGTCAATGCTGCGGCAATGGTTGTAGACATTGTCCATATGAACCTACACATAAACGAGGAAACCAAATTGTACAAGACAAATATTTGGCGACCAAGGAAGAGATAGATATATTTAAGTCTAAATCAGGTTATGATAATACACTCAAAGGAAACAATCAATAGAGAGTTAAACAAACTACAACCACTCAAATATAACCAGTTTTTCTGGTGGCGAAAATTTAAAGAGAAATCTCCGTTGTCAAGTAAGGACGCTGTACACGCCCGAATTGATAATGGGGATTTCGATTTTTCGTCTTATTATTGGCAAGCACAATACGCCTTACTTGAGATGGAAGAAAAAACAGGCCATATTAGTGATCCATCTAAACGCCATGAATCTCAAACTATATATAGAGAACGTTATAGACGTTTAATGAAGGATTTTGAAAAGGATGAGCCACAACGTTTAGATGATTACATTAAAGCTGTGACTAGTCTTTTTGAAATAGAAAAAGAGGATTTGGAAAAGAAAATGGAAACTTTTGATGGAACCTTAAAAGAGCTTTATACATTAATAAAGACAAATTATGACTTTAGAACAATACAAAAACGTAGGGGTAGACCTAAAAAACAATAATATATGAATAAATTTCAATCAACAAAATTATTTGATGGATTCAGTTGTGTATTCCGTCAATGGAAAGCAGAAGGTACTCACTGTAGATTCCTTCATGGTTATGGTGTATCATTCAGAGTATGGTTTGAAGGAGAATTAGATGAAAGAAATTGGGTATGGGACTTTGGTGGTATGAAAAGAGCTAAAGGTACTATTGATAATATGAGCCCTAAAGAATGGATGGAGTATATGTTTGATCATACATTAATAGTAGCTGAAGATGATCCAGGTATTAGTGGATTTAAAACAATGGACAAACTAGGAATAGCTCAAGTTAGAGTATTACCAGCTGTTGGAGCAGAACAGTTTGCAAAATATATTTTTGAGAAATTAAACACATTTGTTCAAGAAGAAACTAGTGGTAGAGTTAAAGTTGTGAGAGTAGAATTTATGGAAAATAGTAAAAACACAGCTATATATGAGTAAGAGTAAAAAAGAAGAATGGGAAGAAGGTATGCTTGAAAATAATAGCTATTATGATATAGATATTATTAATAAAGCTAATAGGCCTATATTTGACAAAATAGCAGAATGGGAAAAAAGATATGCTAATGCCTCTAGTAACATGGGTAAATGGTATTGCCAACTTCAGATTGATAAATGGAAAAAAAAGTTACATAAATATAAATAATATGAAAGTAAGTCATGAGTTGCCTCTTGGTTTAATGCATCACGCGTATGAATGGAATGATTATGATTATTGTCTTCCTCATTTAATTGATCAGTATGATCAATATAGATTATTCTTTCAAAAATCACGTTTAGATAAACGTTTTATTATAATGGATAATGGGTTGTTTGAGGGAGTAACTCATACAACAGAAGATCTATTAGAAAAAATTAATTTAATTCGTCCTAATATTTTTATTGTTCCTGATGCTTGGAATGATTCAAAAATAACACTTCGTAATGCTAAAAGCTGGATGATTAATTACAAACAGCATCTCCCAGAAGAAGTAAATTTAATGGCTGTTTGTCAAGGACAAGACATAGGTGAGTTGATCACTACATATCAAATATTAGTTGATTTAGGATATACTCATATAGCATTTAATCATTCAAGTTGTGCTTATCAAGAGATGTATTCAACATTCGCAGGTACAGAACCATTAAAAGCATCAATGTATGGCAGAATGGAGTTTATTAGAAAATTAGTTGAACGTAATATTATTAGACCTACTTATTATCATCATTTATTAGGTTGTTCATTACCACAAGAATTTATGGCTTATAATGATTGGAAATTTATTAAATCAGTAGATACATCAAATCCAATTTTAGTAGGAGCTGAAGGTGAAAGATATAATGATAATGGCATTAGTTGGAAACCTGAACATAAACTAGAGCATTATTTTGAAATGGATTTATCTGACCGCTTAGATGACATTATCTTCAATGTAAATAAATTTAAAAGTTATGTCAAATAATATGCTTTCACTTTATGATTACTTAGGAAGAGCAGCAGGTAAAGAACTTGGTAAACATGTAGCAGCATATGCTCATAACCAAAAAACTAAAATCGAGACTAGACAAGTATCAAATCCTGTATATTCAGGACCTGTAAATTTATATACTGAAAACTTTTTATTATCATTTTTTAACAATCCTGACTATAGAACTGTTATTAAAGAAGATAGTGAATGGTATGAAAGTAAAAAGAAAAAATCGCTTGAACGGAAGGTAAGCGAAACACAAGATAATACTCTTCCATTTTAATTTAAAACAAATGAAAAAACAAGCAGTATTAAGTCTATCTGGTGGAATGGATTCTAGTACATTACTAATCCACTTATTATCTAATGATTATCAAGTAACAGCTTTATCTTTTGATTATGGTCAAAAACATAGAATTGAACTTGAACGAGCACAATCATTAGTTGAATATTTAAACTCTAAAGGACAAAGTGTAAAACATCAAATTATTAAATTAGATGGATTGCAACAATTACTTAACTCAGCTTTAGTTGAAGGTGGTAAAGATGTTCCTGAGGGACATTATGAGCAGGACAATATGAAAGAAACTGTTGTTCCTAATCGTAATAAGATTTTTTCTTCACTAATTCAAGCTGTTGCTTTATCTGAGGCAACTAAAGGTGAAAAACAACAATGTGCTATTGCGATGGGTATTCACGCTGGTGACCACGCTATTTATCCTGATTGTAGACAAGAATTTAGAGATGTAGATTTTGAAGCATTTAAAGTAGGTAACTGGGATAGTGAATTAGTATACCATTATACACCTTATTTGAATGATGATAAGTTTGGTATATTAAAAGATGGATTAGCAGCATGTAACACATTAGGCTTAGAATTTGATGAAGTATATAAACGTACAAATACATCATATAAACCAATTAAACTATCAGACACTGTATGGTTATCAGATTACAAATCAGCAGCATCAGTAGAACGTGTAGAAGCGTTTATTAAACTAGGCCGTCCTGATCCTGTAATGTATGGTGAAACACTTGAAAACGGTATTCGTATAGTTAAGTGGGAAGAAGTAAAATCAGAAGTAGAAAAAGTACTTAATGATCATAAAAAAGCTAATATATGATTCATGTCATTGAACATGCCTTAGGATTATGTGCTGACTCAAAAACACATTTAAATTTAATGGGGTTCCTTTTGGAACCCCTAAATTTTGATATTATTTTTAATTATATAAAAACATGGAGGAAACTATGAAATGTTTAAAAGACACAAAAACAGGCACTATTACAAGAGTTAGTGACCTAGAAGCTTTTCAAAAAGCAGGTAACAGATTTCAGTATGCATCTAAATCTGAGTATAAAGCCCAATTCAAAAAAGTAGAAACACCTAAAACAGAAAATAATGAGCAAAATAGATCCAAATAAACTACTTATTAGTAGTGATTTTTATAGCATACAAGGTGAAGGGATTTCATCTGGTATTCCATCATATTTTGTTCGTTTAGGTATTTGTAACCTAACTTGCGGTATGAGCAGAGCGTTCACTAACCAACTAATGAAAGATCAAAATCTAGAAGATGGAGAAATATTTGTTGGTGATTTACATGCTGAAGGTAAAGCAACTTGGACTTGTGATTCTACATCTCAGTGGTTATGGAGAGGTGAAGATAAAGAATTTGATTATCTAATTAATCGTTGGAAAGATGAAGGTGTATATGATGATATTTTAAATGGTACAGTTCATGTTATTTGGACAGGTGGAGAACCAACAATTAAAGGACATCAAGAAGCAATTGTTAATTTTACTAATTATTGGTTATCTAGACATCTTGATAATGCTGTTAGTCCATTCTATGAAATAGAAACTAATGGTACTATTAAAATTGAAGACAAGCTATTTACTATGCTTGATCAAATCAATTGTTCACCTAAATTAGCTAATTCAGGTATGACTGAGAAACAGCGTATTGTACCTGACGCTATTAAACGTATAATGGAACATAAGAATTATCAATTTAAATTTGTTATATCTAATGAAGAAGACGTTAAAGAATTATTTCGTGACTTTGTTATACCATTTAGCATACCTCTTGCCAACGTGGTTTGTATGCCAGGATTAGATGATGTTAAAGATTTTGAAGAGCGTACTCAATTCTGTCTAGAAATGGCTAAGAAATATAGATTTAGAGGTTTAACTAGATTGCATATTGCAGCTTGGAATAAAACATTAAACGTATAATATGGAAACATTAATTATATGGGGTTATGTTGTTATAGCTATACTATCAGTATTTGGAGCTATAAACATGATTAGACAAATAAATAAATTGAAATGAATATAACATTAACTCCAGAACACCTATTAATAGGAGCTTTATTTATTTTGATGGGTTTACAAATACGTCAACACATTCAATTAGAAAAAGCTAAAAGAGAAATAGATAAATTATGGGATCAAATCTCAACATTTAATACTATGGTAGCTATAAAACTTTTGGAAAATCAAAAAGAAATAGCTAAATTAAACGAAAATAAAAAAGATTAATTATGGATTTATTAAAAAAATCAAATGGTAATTTAGCTCGTACACCAGAAGAAGTAGAGCAAATGATTGAGAATGCATCTGAGGCGTATGCTCAGTTTCTTACAGCAGTAGGATTTGATTATAAAGCAGATAGACAAACAGAAGATACACCTCGTCGTGTAGCTAAAGCATGGTTGAAAGATTTAATTGTAGGTAGTATTACTGATGAACCAAACATCACTGTATTCCCTAATGATGATGGTTATAATGGATTAGTAATCCAATCAGGTATTCCTATCGTTAGTATGTGTGCTCATCACAACTTAGCATTTACTGGATTTGCTACATTAGCTTATGTACCAGGTGAAAATGTAATTGGGTTAAGTAAATTAAATAGAATTGTTGAATGGTTTTCTCGTAGGCCACAAATGCAAGAATCATTAACACAACAAATTCATGATTACTTATCTACTAAAATGGATTGTCCATCTGTAGCAGTTAGTATTGCTTGTAAACATACTTGTTGTTCACATAGAGGTATCAAACATCCATCTACAATGACTACAAATAAATTTAGTGGTGTGTTTATGGAGAAAGATAATTTAATTAGAGAAGAGTTCTTACACGCTATTGAAGTGAATGGAACAAAAATGAAATAATATGCCAAAGTATAGAAAAAAACCAGTAGTAATTGAAGCAGTACAATATGATGGAAACTTCAGATGTTTAGATATCTTCTCACTTAGTGATATAGAAAAATTTAAAATTGGAAAAGAAGAAGATGGTTCTCCATATTTGTTAATTCCAACTTTAGAAGGTGATATGAAATGTTCTAAAGGAGATTATATAATTCGTGGGGTGAAAGGTGAGTATTATCCTTGCAAACCAGATATATTTGAAGCAACTTATGACACAATAGAAATACCTACTGTACAAAACTATTTATTATAATATGCAAGTAAAAGAATCAAAAACAAACTGGCATTTTAGACTTAGTCTAATTAAATCAGTAGGAAGAATACTAGCAGGAATAGCTCTAATGTATGTTGATCATTGGTATATTAACGCTGCTGGTGGTCTATTAATTGGAGCTGAATTACTTGGAATCGCTGAAGAATTTTAATAAATTTATAATATGTTAAACGCAAAACAAATTGTAGACGAAGGTCTATTACTATTAGAAAATACACAAGGTAAACCAGCACAAGTTGGTTATGATATTACTCTTAAAGCAGTACAGAAAGTAGGATTTCCAAACACTACTTCTAATAATGCTGATTACAAAATTGGTAAAGTATTAAAAGACAAAACTGAATTAACTACATACACCCCATTTGAATCTATTAATTTAGATGGAGTTGAAGGATGGTTATTACATGAAGGTGTTTATGATATTACTTTTAATGAAGGTTGTAAAATACCTGATAATCGTGTAGCATTTATCAAACAACGTTCATCATTGTATCGTAATGGCGCAATTATTAATAGCCCCGTATTTGATCCAGGCTTTGAAACAGAAAATATGGGTACATTACTTTATGTACATGAAACAATATTCATTGAAAAAGATGCTAGAGTAGCACAAATCTACTTCCACGAATGTAATGGTGCTGAATTATATAATGGACAATGGCAAGGAGACAAACAACGTAATTCCTTATAGTTTGTATATATTTATATAATGAAAACATTATATCATGGAAGGATTTGATCCAAAACAAAAATCACAAGGCATTGGTGACACAATAGCTAAAGTAACTAATTTTTTTGGTATTGATAAAGTAGCAGATGCTGTCGCTAAATTAGCTGGAGCTGAAGGATGTGGATGTGATGAACGTAGACAGATGCTTAATGAATTATTTCCTTATGATTCTAAAGTACGTAAATTTAAAATTTTAAAACCACTTAACTATGGTGGAGTTCAATATTTTGAAGGACAAATAGTTAATGTAGATAATAAACATCCTTTATATAGTGGTGTTATTGTATTAGCTAAAGATGGTTTGTTAGAAGAAGTTATATGAAATTAGATAAATACTTTAAACTTAAAAATGATTTAGAAACGTTTAGCTTTGAGAGAAATTTTAACTCACTAAGCAATACATTATATTATTTTTCGTTTTTAGGTAACATATTTTTGATTTTATTTAGTTATTTCTTTATTAAGAATGTAACAAATAGTATCCCTCATTTATTTCCAGGACAAGATTTATTCTTTTCTATATTCATTATCTTGTTTATGACTGGATATGAACTATTTAAGAGATTTGCTTTTGAACAATTAACATTATCTATTTTTAGAAATAAATTAATAACATTTAACAATGTTATAGGATTTCTAGTGTGTGGATCTTTAGTAGCAGGATCATTTTATTTATCATTAAATGGTGCTCATAGATTGATAGACACATCTGAAACTATATCAGTTAAAGCGGATTCTACATTATCTAATAAAACAGATTCAATAGCTAAGTATTATGATAAGGAAATTCAATTCTACAGAAATCAACCAGGTACTAGGAAAGCTGACAGACTATACAGAGACTCGATTGTTAATGTTTTATCTATCCAGAAAGAACAAAAAATTAATGAGCTTGAATCAAAAGTTACGAAAAAAACTGAAATACAATCTAACACACTCAAAGAAAACAACACTGCGTTTGCTTTAATGGTTGTATTTTTAGAATTAATTATCTTAATAGGTGTAGCATTTAGTTCTTATTATACATGGACTTCATATGATGAAATGAAGGAGTTATTAACAACACCTAAATTCAGACAATTAGAAATAAATTTACGTTTATTAAAATTATACTATCAAAACGGAAGAAAAAAAGAACAAGATTCCGCTTTACCAAAAACTAAATTAATTGCTTTAGCTTCTACTTCAAAAATACCTTGTAATCAAACAGATATTAATAACTTTATAGTATTATGTTCTGAACTTGAGATTATCACAGGTAATAGAAGAAAGAAAACTTATAACATGAGTTATGAGAAGGCTAAAGGATTATTGGAAAATCAAGAAATTTAAGTTATATTGAATTAGTTATGGAAACAATTTTTATTTCGATAGCTAGCTATCGTGATCCTGAATTATTACCTACATTACGAGATTTATTAGCAACAGCTAAAAATCCAGATAGGTTAAAAATAGGTGTATGTTGGCAGTATGGTGAAGATGAGTCTATAGAAGAGTTTGAAAATGATTCTAGATTTCATTTTATTAAAGTACCATACCAACAAGCTAAAGGAGCATGTTGGGCTAGAAATTTACTACAAGATTTATATGGTGGTGAAACATATTATTTACAATTAGATTCACACCACAGATTTACTAAACATTGGGACTCTACTTTAATTAAGATGTTAAAAAGTCTCAAAAAAGAAGGTCATAAAAAACCACTTTTAACAGCTTACCTACCAGGATATTTTCCAAATAATGACCCAGCAGGAAGACAAGATGATTGTTGGAGTTTAGAGTTTGATAGATATATGCCTGAGGGTCCTATCTTTATTAAACCACATTCTATTCCAGATTGGAAATCACTTACAGGACCTATCCCATCTAGATTTTTATCAGGACATTTTATTTTTACATTAGGCAAATGGTGTAATGAAGTTAAATATGATCCTTTATATTATTTTCATGGTGAAGAACCATCATTAGCTGCTCGTTCATTTACTTATGGATATGATTTATTTCATCCTCATAAGCCAATTATGTGGCATGAATATACTAGATCAGGAAAAGTAAAACAATGGGATGATGATAGTGAATGGAATAAAAGAAATTCAATATCTTATTCTAGATATAGAGCTTTACATGGTATGGGTAGTGTAATAGAAGGTTCAACTACAGATTTAGAAAAATATGGATTTGGAAAAGTTCGTACTTTAGAAGAATATGAACATTACATTGGTGTTAAATTTTCTACTAGACAAGTACATAAACATACTGTTGAATATAAACCACTCCCTGTTCCTCAAGATAAGTTTGAAGATAATTTACTTAATAAGCTTAAAATTTGTATTGATGTTTGGAAAGGAGCATTAACTGAAAGTGATTATACTTCTTTCGCTGTAGCAGTTTTAAATGAAGATGGAACAGATGCTTATAGACAAGATATGGATGTTCAAGAATATCAAGGGCTATTAAATCAAGATCCAAATGATCAATTTATACACATTTGGAGAGAATATAATGATAATAAACAACCAAAATCTTGGAGAGTATGGCCACATAGTACTTCAAAAGGATGGTGTGAACGAATAGAACAAAATATAAAATATGAATAAAAAAGAAACAATATTTATTCACTTACCAGCTTATAGAGATCCAGAATTAGTACCTACTATTAAGGATGCTCTTAAAAATGCTAAATACCCTAAGCGTATTCATTTTGGTATTTGTAGACAATATCATCCAGATGATAAATTTGATGATTTAACTGAGTTTAAAGGGGATAAACGTTTTAACATTTATGAATGTTTATATACTGAAGCTAAAGGTTTACCTTGGGCTAGAGCAGTGATAAATGAGCAATTAATGGGTAAACAAGATTATATCTTACAACTTGATTCACATCATAGATTTGCTCAAGATTGGGATGTGACATTAATTGAAATGCATAATCAAAGAGAAAAACAAGGTTATAAACCAATATTAGCCGCTTATTTACCATTATATACTCCATTTAATGATCCAGCAGGACGTTCAATGGAACCTTGGCAACAACAATTTGCTTGTTTTTATCCTCATGGTACTATTTTTATTAGACCAAGTTTATTACATGGTTGGAAAGATATGACTGAACCTCCATTTAGTAGATTCTTATCAGGACATTTTTGTTTTGCTAGAACAGAATGGGCTAGAGAAGTAAAACATGATCCAGATATTTACTTTAGTGGTGAAGAAATTAACCTAACAGTTAGATCTTATACTCATGGATATGATATGTTCCACCCTCATAAATTAGTAGTATGGCATTCAACTATGAGAGAAGAAAGAAGCGGAATGTTAAAATGGGATGATGATGCTAAACTTGGAGTTGATTGGTGGAATAGACAAAATATAGCTAGAGCTAAAATTAGACAATTATTTAGAGTAGAAGATAATGGATATGATTTAACAGGATATGATTTAGGAACTGCTAGAACAATAGAAGATTATGAAACATATGCTGGTGTGAATTTTAAAACTAGATCAGTTCAAAAATATACTCTAGATAATCAATACCCACCTAATCAAATTGATAGCCCTTGGTCTAAATCATTTTATCACTTAGTGACAATTCATAAAAATGAATTACCAGCTAATGATTATGCGTCTATATTAATTGCATTTGATGATGAAAATGGTATTGGTATCCATACTAAAACTATTGAAGGACATCAATTAGAATCATTTATGAATGGTACACCTATTCATTATGAAGAATTTTTTCCTTATTTTGATAAAGATCCTAAACGAATGGTAGCTTGGGCTTATAGTAAAGAAAGAGGCTGGGCTGAAAGAATAGAACATACAATATGAAAAATAAATTAGTAACATCGTATTATCCATTTCATAATGGAGAACCTTATTGGGGACAGTTAAATAGAGATAGATGGTATAAGTACTCTCTAGCTACTATAAGTAACATGGGAGAAATAATTTGCTATACTGATCCTGGAGATAAAGGATATAATCAATTAGTTGAATTAAAAGAAAAATTTAATCTTGAAAATCTAATACTTAAAGTATATGATATCAAAGATAATCCTTATCAAGATCAAGTTTATAAAATAAGAACAAGTAAACCTGCTTATAATGATCCTAATAACCCTAGATTTTATACTAGACCAACAGTTATATATTGGATGAAATATTCTTTTTTAGCTAATGAATATGAACCAAATACTCAGTTATATTGGATTGATTCAGGTTTATCTCACAATGGATTATTTCCTGCTTTTGCTAGTAAATATAATGATGAGCCTGAATTTGCTTCATTATATGGAAACCAATATATGGCTAATGAATATAAAGTATATCATTATGATAAAGCATTTAATCCAGATGTATTAAGTAAAATAAACGAGTATGCTGAAGATAAAATAATCAACTTATATAGAAAAACATCAGATGATAATTTATTTGAATTTAACACTAAATTAAATTTAAGTACTAATTATGATTCTGTATTTCCTGTAGCTGGGTTTTTTGGAGGCCAATCTGAATTAATGTTACAGTATATTACCAAGTCTAAAGAAGTAATAGATCAAATTTTACAAGTAGATGAGATATGCACTGAACAAGAAGTGATGGCTTATATAAATGCCACTAATAGAAACTGGTTTAAAAATTGGCATTTTGACACATTCTATCATGAAGGATGGAATAATATCTTTAAACCAGAACAAACATCATTCTCTCATTTCTTTTTAAAACCTTTAATATAAATGGCGAATATAGCTTTTTACGGATCTCATAACGCAGCGTATGTTGTAGAAGAGAATGGTGAAATACTTTTAGTATTAGAACTAGAAAGATTTCTTAATTATAAAAATAGTGGTTTAGCTCAATATAAATGTCCTAAAACAGAAGATATACTATTCTATGCTCAATATATTCCTCAATGGATAATGAATAAATTTAATATAACAGAATTTGAAAACTGTTATTTTTTAAATACAGATGTTATCATAAGTGAAAAACATGAACTAGAAACATATATTCCTGCTAAAAATTTTATTCATGGTCTTCATCATGAAGCTCATGCAGCTGGATGTTTTTATCAATCTCCACATCCTGAAATGTTAGTATTTTCTTTTGATGGAGGAGGAAATGATGGTAAATTTAATATATACCATTGTATTAGAGGTGAGTCACCTAAATTATTAGAATGTGTAAATAGTCCTTTATTTGACAGTCCTCATATTTACTATGACTTAGGATTTCCATATATGACATTAGGTCATTATCTTAAAGATATTAAATTTGAAGATTTAGGAACAGGCAATTTAGTTTATCCAGGCAAAATAATGGGATTAGCTTCTTATGGAGAAGTAAGAGAAGAATGGCTACCAGCATTTATGGATTTTTATAAAAGTAATCTCAATGGATTAGATTATGAACAATATGTGAATGAATTAGGTAATAAAATAGGAGTAACATTTGATATATATGAAAGAATAGAGGATAAATTAGCTTGGGATATAGCTGCTACAACTCAAAGAGCATTTGAAGATAGCTTTTTAGAAATAGCTTTACCTTATATGAATGAATATCCTGATTTGCCTATTGGTATAGCTGGGGGATGTGGTTTAAATATTTTATTAAATACACGTTTAGTAAATGAATTTGATAAAGAAGTATTTGTAGGCCCAGATCCGAATGATTGTGGTATTGCTTTAGGTTTAATGTTGAATCATTTAAGACCAGAAAAACCATTTGATAGTACATACTCAGGCACAACATTATTAGATTTAGATAGTTTATCTTATTATATTCAAAACACTCATATTAGATTTACATCTAACTTTTTAGATCAAGATGATTTAATTAATGATTTAAGTGAAGGAAAAATAGTTGGTGTAGCTAGAGGTAGATCAGAACATGGAGCTAGAGCCTTAGGCAATAGAAGCATAATATGTAATCCATCTATTCCAGAAATGAAAGATACTTTAAATGCTAAAGTAAAACATAGGGAGTGGTATAGACCATTTGCTCCTGTTGTTCGTTTAGAAGATGTAAATAAGTATTTTGAATGGAATAAAGAATCTAAATGGATGAGTTTTTGTCCTAAGGTAAGAGAAGAATGGAAAGAAAAATTAGGAGCTATTACTCACGTAGATGGTACAGCTAGGGTTCAAACAGTGACTAGAGAACAAAATGAGTGGTTATATGATTTGTTAACTAAATTTGAAGAAAAAACAGGTATCGGTGTTTTACTTAATACATCCTTTAATGTGGATGGAAAACCAATATTATCAACTGTTAAAGACGCTTTCACAATACTTGAAAAAACAGAACTAGATTGTTTAATTATAGAAGATTATTACTTTAAAAAATATTAAGATGGATTTATTTGAATTAGTAGAAAAATATGGTACTGATAAAACATTAAGCAAGTATACCTATACTTATGATGAATTATTTAATAATATAAAATATAAAACAACATCTATCCTAGAAATAGGATTAGGAACATTAAACCCAAGTATACCAAGTTCTTTTTCTGGTAATACACAACACTTCAGTCATTACAAACCAGGTGGTTCATTACGTGTTTGGAGAGATTTCTTTCCAAATGCTCAAGTGTATGGAGTTGATATAGCTAAAGATTGTATGTTCACTGAAGAAAGAATTAAGACATTTCTGTTTGATTCTGCTGAAAAAGAATATTGTGACTACTATTTAGATAATTTAGAATTTGATGTTATTATTGATGATGGAAATCATGATCCAAAATATCAAGTTAAAACATTAAAAAATCTATTTCCTAAATTAAGAGAAAATGGCATTTACATTATTGAAGACATAGGAGGATATCAAGGTACTGAGGAATTACTAATAGAATATTTAGATGAATTTGAATCAGTAACTAAAGGATATAGTATTGTTAATAAAGGAAATCATATTGTTATAGTAAAAACAAAAAAGGAAGTGGTAGAGGTTAATAATAAAGAATTAACAGTAGTAACTGGACTTTGGAATATTGGAAGACCAGGAAGAGATTTTAGTCATTATATAGAACATTTTAACAACTTTTTAGATATACCAGTTAATATGTTTATCTATATTCCTGCTGAGTATGAATACTTAGTTTGGAAGAAAAGATCTAAACAAAATACTTATGTTAAAATAATGGAATTAGAAGATGTGAAAAATCTTTATAAACCATTTTGGGATCGAACTCAAAATATAAGAACCAACCCAGATTGGTTTAATCAAACTGGAGAACAAGGTTGGTTAGTAGGTTCACCTCAAGCTCATTTAGAGTGGTATAATCCAATTGTTCAATCTAAAATGTTTATGTTAAGTGATGCTTCAATTTGGAATCCATTTGACAGTGAATATTTTATTTGGTTAGACGCAGGTATAACTAATACTGTTTATGATAAATTCTTAACTGAAAATAATGTACTAGATAAAATAAATCAACATTTAGATTCATTCTTATTCTTATCTTATCCATATGAAACAACTACTGAAATTCATGGTTTTGATAAAAAAGAAATGGATAGAATAGCAGGTACAGATGTTAATTATGTTTGTAGAGGAGGATTATTTGGTGGTAGAAAAGAAGTAATTAGAGAAGTAAATGGTGATTATTATAAGTTATTAGAAGATACTTTGAATAGAGGATTAATGGGAACTGAAGAGAGTGTATTCACTCTTATGTCTTATATCAATCCTAGTGTTTATAGAAGATTTGAATTAGATGGAAATGGTTTGATTGTAAAATATATTCAAGCATTACTTGATGATAAAGCTGAGTTAGTACCTTTAATAAAACCAAAAGCTAAAGTAAAAGCATATAATCCAAGTTTGAAAGGTATAAAGACATCTCTATATATGCTTACCTTTAACTTCCCAGAACAAATAGAACATACCTTATCAACATGGAAAAATAGTTCATCTGATTGGTTAGAAAAACCACATAGGAAAATATTAATTGATAATTCAAATAATCCAGATGCTATAGAAGGAAATAAGGTGGTTTGTGAAAAATATGGATTTGAACATATTATAACAGGAGAAAATTTAGGTATCAATAGAGGTAGACAATATGCTGCTGAACATTTTGACAATTCAGATAGTGATTTTTATTTCTTCTTTGAAGATGATATGGGATTCTATCCTACAGACAATACTGAATTTTGTAGAAATGGTTTTAGAAAATATGTACCTAACTTATATGATAATGTTCATAAGATAATGCTTAGAGAGCAGTTTGACTTTATGAAGTTATCTTATACAGAAGTGTATATGGATAATAATATTCAAGTATCATGGTATAATGTTCCTCAAGAAATTAGAAGCAGAGATTGGCCTAACTATGATAAATTACCAATATCAGGATTAGATCCAAATGCTCCAAGAACTAAATTTAAGAGTATTGAAGTATTTGAAGGATTAAGTTACATCTCAGGAGACATATATTATGCCAACTGGCCTATGATTGTTGGTAAAGAAGGTAATAGAAAAATGTTCCTTGATACAAAGTGGGCACACCCATATGAACAAACATGGATGTCTTATATGTACCAAGAAACAGCTAAAGGCAATTTAAACCCAGCTGTGTTATTAGCATCTCCAGTATGGCATAATAGAATAGTATATTATAAGCCTGAAGAACGTAGAGAAAATTAATTTGCTAACCCAAATAATGCTTGCTATATTTAAAATATGTATCAAGCAATATACTACGATTTTAGAACTAAGAAGTGTCATTTAAGAGATGATAAACAGGGTTGGTTAGACTTTGAATACTATCCTACTTATTATAAACTAGATCCTAATGGCAAATATGAAACGTTAGATGGTAAACGTGTATCACCAACTAATACTTGTGATAAAAATGATCCACTAACATACTATGAAATAGACATACCTATGGAAACTAGGGTGTTAGTAGATGCTTATAAGGACTTAGATGATGCTCCACAATACCATAACACAGTATTTCTAGATATTGAGTGTGAAATTGGAGGAGCATTAACAACTGATTATATCAAGTCAGCTCCAATGAAAATAACATCTATAGCTTTATATGATGTTACTCTGAAAAAATATTACTGTCTAGTTCTAGATGAGAAAAAACAACTAAAATATACTGAAGAGGAAAATAAGGAAATTATTCCGTGTGATACTGAATTTGACTTATTATCCAAATTTATTTCAATATGGCTTGAAACTGATCCAACTATTGTTAGTGGTTGGAATAGTGAGTTTTTTGATATTCCATATTTGTATCACCGCATTTGTAAAGTATTAGGTGAACAACAAGCTAAACAATTATCTCCATTAGGTATTGTTTCTGTTAGAGATTTCTTTAATAAGAAAAGTCAATCAAATGAATCTGTAGTTAATATAGCAGGTGTTAATCATCTTGACTATATGTTGTTACATAAGAAGTATATTATGAAACAAGAGTCATCTTATAAATTAGGTGACATAGGAGAAAAATATGTTAATTTAGGTAAAGTAGAATATGAAGGTTCACTTGATAAATTATTCAGAGAAGATGTTAAAACATTTATAGAGTATAACTTACGTGACGTTGAGATATTAATTAAATTAGATGACAAATTACAATTTATTAATTTAACAGTTAATATTTGTCACTTATGTCATACACCATATGAGAACATTTATTACTCAACATCCTTAAATGAAGGTGCTATATTAACTTATCTAAAACGAAAAGATATAGTTTCACCTAATAAGCCAACTACATACAATCCAGCATTAAAAGAAGGTAATGAAGAATATGCTGGTGGTTATTTAAAAGATCCAGTACCAGGATTATATGAGTGGGTGTCTGACTTAGACTTTACTTCACTATATCCATCTATTATTCGTAATTTGAATATGGGTATAGAAACATTAATAGGTAGAATACAAAATAGAGACAAATATGATAATCAATGGGGTTTAGGTGATTTAAAGAGAATGGATGAAGATGAAGAAATACCTATTGAAAAAGTAACTCCAGATAGAAGAGTAAAATTAACTTATATCAAAGTAAAAGACATGATTGAGTTAGTTGAAAAAAATAAACTCATCATATCCGCTAATGGTACTCTATTTAGAAGAGACAAGTCAAGTATTGTAGTGGAAATATTAAATGACTGGTTTGATAAAAGAAAACAATATAAAGACTTAATGAAGAAAGCATATAAGTCAGGTGATAAAGCAATGGGTGAGTATTATAACAGATTACAACATACCTTTAAAATTAAATTAAATGACGTATATGGTGTATTTGCGCAAAATGGTTGGAGGTATAGTGATGGGAATTTATTTATCAGTAAAGCCATTACACTTACAGGACAACGACTAGATCAAGAAAGTATTAACTTTGTAAATAGTGAAGTCACTAAAGAATTAGGTGTTGAGAAAGATTATGTAATCACTGCTGATACAGATAGTTTATTCTTTGAATTAAAAGATTTAATTATCAAACGTAAACCTGATGTTAATATTAATAATAGAGAAGAAGTTGTACCCATCGCGCTTCAAATAACTAAGGAATATCAAGATAAAACAGCTCCATTCTTACAAAATCTATGTAAAGATTTATTTAATGTTAATAATGAGTATTTTGAATTAAAGCAAGAGGTTGTACTTGAAAGAGGTTATTTCGCTGGTAAGAGAAGATACGCTCAATTTATTGTTAATAAAGAAGGTGTACCAACTGAGGAGTTAGATATCAAAGGTATGGATGTAATGAAGTCAAACATGAATCCAATGTACCGTAAATTTGGAGAGTCAATTTTATTAGATATCATGTATGGTAAAACAAAAATAGATATTGATAAAAAAATTATTGAGTTTAAAAAATCATTAGATAGTGTACCTATTAAAAGTATTGCTAAACCAACTGGAGTTAAGAATATTAATAAGTACATTGCCTCTAAACCACAATCAGGACAAATATTTTCTAAATTAGAATTAAAATGTCCTATTAATACTAAAGCAGCTATTTGGTATAATGACTTATTACGCTTTAAGAAATTAGATAAACAATATCCATGTTTTACTGAAGGTGATAAAATGTATTATGTTCAATTAAAAGACAACCCATATAAAATTGAAGTATTAGGATTCACAGGTAACGATCCAGAATTTATAAATGAGTTTATCACTAAATTTATTGATAAGGAAGCTGGGTTCAACTCAACACTATTAAATAAATTACAAGGTATTTATGAAGATTTAAAATGGTCTTTCCCATCATTAAATGCTTATGTAAATAAATTTTTCTCATTTTAAAATTAAATAATGAATTTATTAAAAGGTTTCATTTATGGTCTATTAGCTCAAGTATTAACATTCTTCCAACTGCAAGGACAAATGAAAATTGAGTGGTTTAAAAATAATACATTTCTAGTAGCATGTATGGGTATTCCTATTTCATTATTGTTTATGTATTCTGTTAAAAATTTTGTAACAGCATATGATGGTCAAATATGGCCTAGTAGATTAATTGGATTTGGGATAGGAGTAATAGTATTCACTATCATGTCTCATTATATGTTTAGAGAGCCTTTAACTCCTAAAACACTTACTTGTTTGAGCCTAGGAGTTTGTATAATTTTAATTCAAATACTTTGGAAATAATATGAATAAACAAACATTAACATCAGTCCTTGATAAGTACTATTTGAATAGTACAGTTGAATCAGTTAAATGGGTAATTAAAGATAAAACCATAACAGTTGATTTTATCACACCAATGAAAAATTTAGTTGGTAAAGTAATCAGCCCTAACTTTGATTTAGAAGACAGTGAAATAGGGATATATAATACTAGTCAATTTTATAAGCTAGTTAAGATAATGAATGATACTGTGGTTTTAAAGTTAAATAAAAGCGAACGTGGTACACCACTTGAAATAACATTAGCAGATAACCAGTATGATCTAAATTATTATTTGTCTGATTTAAATCTGATTGAGACAGTACCTAATATTAATGAACCATCTAGTTATGATGCTGAGGCTAATATTGACTCTGATTTTATTTCAAAGTTCACTAATGCTAAAAAAGCATTAGGTGATGTTAAACAATTCACTGTTAAAGATGAGTTGACTGATGAGAAAATGAAGGATTTAGTTATAGTAATAGGTGAAGGAAATGGTTACGCTAATAAAATTAAATTCAAAACACCATGTGAATCAATGTTTGGCCTAACAGAAATACCATTCCCAGCTGATGTGATGATGGAAGTGTTAAAAGCAAATGAAGATGCTACTAATGGTAAAATTCAAATTAGTCAAGAAGGATTAATGAAAATATCATTTACTGAAGATGGAATAGATTCAATTTATTATCTTGTTCGTCTTTCTGATCAATAATATATTTATAAACACAAAATGAGATTATAGGTAGGTCTCAAGTTATGAATTAATTAACCGCTTACCTTAGGGAAGCACAAAACAAAACAAAATGACAAGAATCGCACATTGGGGTATTGACCCATTTGACATCGTCTGGAAAAATTTTTTCGACGCAAACAGCACATTTAACACATTTGAAAACAAAATCAACTATCCAGTTGATATTTTAGAAACAGAAGATGGGTTACGCTTTGAACTAGCAGTAGTAGGTTTATCTGAATCTGATCTAGACATTCAAGTAGATGGAGAAACATTACGTATCTCTTATAACAAACCAGAAACAGAAGAAATCAAATCTTACCTACAAAAAGGTATTGCTAAACGTTCATTTGATTTAGCATGGAAGGTAGCATCAAAATTTGAATTATCTAAATTACAAGCAACTTTAGATAAAGGTTTACTAGTACTTGATATTCCTTATGCAGCTGAAAAAGCACCTAGGAAAATCGAGATTAAAGTAAACAACAAAAAAATCCTAAAAGGATAATTTAAAAAGAGACCTACCTAATCTCAGTTATGATAAATTCACAATTAATTTCGTTTCAAGACAAACTATACATTCTAAAACGTAAAGTTTTAGATGATGTTAAATACACTGGACCTAACCTAGATCTAATAATGGCATGGGTAGGATCAAATAAAGTGTTAAGAAAAGATGGTTACTTGTTTTTCTTAGAAGAAATAGAAGAAGCTGAATTGCTTGGCTATGAGATAAAAAATTAGTATATTAAAATAAAATAAAGAATATGAGTAAATTAACACCATTAAATGGTCATGTTATCCTTAAACCTATTGAGGAACAAGAACAAACATATGGAAATATTGTCATTCCAGACATGGGTAAAGAACGTCCTGAAATAGGGGAAGTAGTTAATGTAAGTGATACTTACAATTGGCATACAGGAGAGTATTATAGAACAAAATTAACACCTGGACAAAAAGTATTAGTACCTAAACTGGGTTCTTCTAAAATTAGTGTTGATGGTGAAGATTATTACATAACTAAAGAATCAGAAATATTAGCAATTTATGAGTAAAATAATTGAATATAATAACGACGCGAGACAGAAATTAGCTGAAGGTGCTAAAAAGTTATCTAAAGCAGTTGTGTCAACATTAGGTCCATTTGGTCGTAATGTTATTATCGAAAAACAAAATGAGTTACCTGTGTCTACTAAAGACGGAGTAACAGTAGCAAAATCAATCACTTTAAAAGATCCAATTGAAAATATTGGTGCTGAAGTAATTAAACAATCAGCTATTAAAGCTGCTAATACAGCAGGTGATGGTACAACCACTACTACATTGTTAGCTTATGCTTTAATTAAAGAAGGTTTAAATAAAGTAGGTGAAGGTGCTAACGCGGTTGAAATTAAAAAAGGTATTGATGCTGCTGTTAAACAAGTAGTAACAGCATTAAAAGAAAATAGTAAAGATATTTCATCTGAAGAACAACTAAAACAAGTAGCTACTATCTCAGCTAATAATGATGAGTCAACAGGTAATTTAATTGCCACTGCTATTGAAAAAGTAGGTCGTGATGGAGTTGTTGCTATTGAAGAAAGTAAAACAGGTGAAACAACACTTGAAGTAGTTGAAGGTATTCAGTTTGATAGAGGTTATAAATCACCTTACTTTGTGACTAACAATAATACAATGCAAGCTGTACTTGAAGATCCATTTGTATTAATTTATGATGGTCGTATCACTGCTGCCGCTGAATTATTAAATGTGTTACAAAAAGTAAATAGTGAGAATAAATCATTATTGATTGTAGCTGAAGATATTGATGGTGAAGCATTAGCGACACTTATTGTTAATAAAATGAGAGGTATTGTTAAAGTAGTAGCTGTTAAAGCTCCTGACTTTGGTGAGCGTAAAACTCTAATTTTAGAAGATTTAGCTATTGTGACAGGTGGTCAAGTGATATCTAAAGAAAAAGGATTAAAATTAGATAAAATACAACCATCTCAATTATCATCTTACTTGGGTCAAGCTAGAACAGTGACAATAACTAAAGATAAAACAACAGTTATTGATGGTAAAGGATCTGAGGCTGATATTGATATAAGAGCTAATGAGATTAAAGATCAAATTGATAAAGCACAATCATTCTTTGAAAAAGAAAAATTACAAGAAAGATTAGGTAAATTAATTGGTGGTGTAGCTATTATTAATGTTGGCGGTGTGAATGAAATTGATATGAAAGAGTATAAGGATAGAGTTGAAGATGCTTTATTCGCTACTCGTGCTGCTAATGAAGAAGGTATATTACCAGGTGGAGGCGCTGCTTTATTGTATGCTAGAAATGCTATTACATTTAGTAAAGATGAAAGCAATGATTTTAAAACAGGTAAAAAAATTGTTTTCAATGCTCTATCATCTCCATTTACTCAGATATTAATTAACGCCGGTTATCAAAATCCAGAGTATTATATGTATGAATTAGATAGAATATCATTAGATCCAAATACTGAGATATATGATAATACATGGAAAGGATTTGATTTAAAAACAGAAACATTTGTTAATATGCTTGATGCTGGTATTTTAGATCCAACTAAAGTAACTCGTTTAGCAATTGAAAATGCAGCTGCTGTAGCTGGTACTATATTAACAACTGAAACAGTTATTTATGAGGAACCAACTAAAGATAAGAAAGAAGATGAATTTGGCAATCCAGGATTAGGATTCTAAATTTAATCATACTAAGGTTGCTCTCATCGTCTAACGGTTAGGACCTCAGGTTTTCATCCTGGTAATACGAGTTCGATTCTCGTTGAGAGTACAAATAGGTTGATTGGGAATCCCTTAAAAAAGGTGAGGAGGTATAAACCAAAGTAACGCCAATCGTAAAAGTAGATGTCCACGCACCCATCTTCTACTTTCCTAAAATAAATTAGTAAAGACTACATCCATAGGTGACCACTTAAAATGTGAGAAAACAAAATTAAGTACTATCTGGTGTTTCACGAGTCAGATTCTTTACTATATTCCAGAATAGCTCAGCAGGTAGAGCAACTGATTTGTAATCAGTAGGTCGCAAGTTCGATTCTTGTTTCTGGATCAAGGATGAGAGTATATGAAAGCGGAGCACCCGTCAGCCACGTGTAACTCGTGGTGCAGCTAATAGTAACATTGTTTAGTCGGCCAACTAAACCTCATCCATATAGTCAGGTGGCGGAATTGGTAGACGCTTAGTTTTAGTAGATATTAGACATATACATGCTTGTAGTTTAATGAGTCGCTATCACGATTAGAAGCCTTGGGCATAGCATGTGCAAGTATTACAGGTTCAAATCCTGTCCTGACTACAGCCTCTCATCTATTGCTGTGAAGAGAACTGATGAGTATCGTTGGAGGACACAGACCTCACGAATGATGGTTTAGGGCGAAGATAGCATCCCTATCACGAAGAGTACCAACTTAATTGTAAAGCTCTTCACATAGTCAGGTGGCGGAATGATAGACGCTATTAACCTTAGTTGAGTAGTCTCATTAATCAACTGTAAAATAAGAGACGTACAGGTTCAAATCCTGTCCTGACTGCAAATTGGAGTACGATGAAGTAGCATAAGAGGAGTACTTAACCCATAAGCTGATATATCAGTTATAAGGTTTCCAGTGACCTACTTCAAAACGGAAGCTTGCCGGAGTGGTTGAACGGACTTGTCTTGAAAACAAGCAATCGTGATGAGCGATTCTGGGGTTCGAATCCCTGAGCTTCCGCATACTCTTTCTTAGCTCAGTTGGTTAGAGCATCTGACTGTTAATCAGAGGGTCCTTGGTTCAAGTCCAAGAGAGAGAGCTTATTGCCCTTTAGTATAACGGTAGTACGACAGTTTTTGGTACTGTTTGTTGAGGTTCGAATCCTTGAGGGGCAACAATGGGTTAAATAAATTTGATGACCCAAAAAAAAGATATTATATTTAATATAATTAAAAAATAAAGAAATGTTTTGGACAATTTATGTAGTAAGTGTTATTTATTGTTTTTATCAATTAGTAAAACGCTATAATGCAACTAATTTAAGAGGTGGTGGACTAGACTCAGCACCAGGATTAGACGCGATTATGGTTCTATTTTTAGCACCTGTATTAGCTATAGTTGATGTTAGTTTAACTTGGATAAGGCTTTACAAAGAAGCTGAAGAAGTGAGACGAAATAAAAATAAAATAGAGATTAATCTATCTAATGATGATATTCTCTAATATTATAAGATAACAGATAATGCCTTGGTGGTGAAATAGGTAGACACGCAAGACTTAAAATCTTGTTCGCCGCAACGCGAGTGCGAGTTCGATTCTCGCCTGAGGCACAATAATATTTATTATAAACAAAAAAAACAAACATGAGAAAATTAATCGCTATTTTCGCTATCGCTGCTTTAACTGCTTGCGGTAATGCTTCTACTGATGTAGTTGCTACTGATTCAACAACTGTATCTACTGATTCAACTGTGACTGTTGATACAACTGTATCTACTGTTGATTCTGCTAAGTAATTTATATAGCCACTCAGTTTACTGGGTGGCTTATTTTTTACTTTAAAAACTATTATGGGGATGTTTTTGGTATTTGATTGCTATGCGATTGATAGTACCACATGCAGGCGTTCGGTAGTGTCGCCTTAGAAAGCTACAAACCAATAAACGACGAAATGTCAACCATGACCTTCGAAGACTTAATGTCATTCGTAGGCGCGAACGAGTACGCATTAGCTGCTTAATTAGCATCGGGTGTAACATCCTAGGAACAGAAGTTACAAGCTAGTAAGGTACTCTGATACTGACAGCTCTTTAGGAGTGATGGGTGTGAAAGCAGAGTAATGACTACATCGCCCCAGCCTTACAAATTGTTTTCTTGATAGTCATAAAATCAAGTGGTGGAAGTCGACCATAACTGGTTTGCCCCTACTGATCAGATTTATCAGATCTAAGCATGTGAAACGTTGGTATTATGAATACTTAACAAGACACGGGTTCGACTCCCGTCATCTCCACAAATGAGAGTAACTAGAAATAGTTACTCTTTTTTATTGGGTTATATTATTAACATATTTATATCTGATAAAAAATTAAGAGTATGTTAAAAAACGCAATGGCCATTGCTAATGGTCTGAGAGATCGATTAGTCCTAGGTATACTTTACGCGTCTGTTGTATTTGTAATTAGCGCTTTAGTAACACAAGTCTACTTCATTTATTTAGAGACAACACATCAAGATGATAAAATAAGAGAAATAGTAAATGAATTTTATGTTCGTTTTGATGGTAATTATAAAAATGATCCAAAAAATATTAATTATGTCGCTGAAGAGCATATTTATGTGCAAAATGTGACTAACTTAGTTAAAGTAGGTAAATTAGCAGGTAACCGCAATTTAGAATTTGGAGTTAAAAATGTATTAGAAGAATATTTACAAGACAAAGGATATAATATAACACCAGAGGCTCAATTTTATTTAGATGTTGATATCCTCCATTTAGATCAAATAACAACTAAAAAAGGTGTATCTGTATTTGGTAAAACAGATAACGCTGTAGTTATTAAATTAAGAGGTACTTTATTTAAAGAAGGATTAAAACAAAAAGAAGTTGAGATAGAAGAATCATCATCAGAAATCTCTATGACTACACTTGTAGTTGACCAAGGAGGTAAATTTAATCAATCATCATTAAGTTCTGCTTTGAAAAAAGGTTGTGATAAATTAGTCACTAAACTGTTTGAAAAGTAAAACAAATGAATAAATTATTATTAACTATTGGAATACTTATAGTATCCATAACAACTAATGCTCAAATAATTGTAAACCAATCTATTTCAGCTGGACCTTACAAAGTAGGTGATACTGTAACTGTAACATATACAGTAGATAAAGGTATAACTAAACCACGTTATTTTTGGTTGAGGTATCAATTTAATAACAAGGCGTTAACTTATTTATCAACTACATTCTCACAAGGTAGTCAAGCTCAAACTTATTATACTGGTTGGACTAACTATAAATTTACACCTAAATCAAATGTAAGTGATACATCATTATATGGTCAGTATCAAGCTACACCTTGGTCGTATGCTGTAAATGCGGATTGGAATGTTGGACAATTAGCAATTCAAAGAGCAGATCAATCAATCAACGGTGTAATAGCAACTCAAAAATATATTCTTAAAGACCAAAATATATATGAGAACTTTCATGATTTAGACTTATCATATGCATTAGATAGTGCAACTGGTAACAATATTCCATTTGTAAGAACAACATCAGGCCCTTTATCAGTTACTGGAGTAAGTGGCAATACATCTTTCTTTAAAGTAAGAGTATTATTCCCATCGGGTTATAATATCGCTGACCATAATGTTCAGTTAATGAGATTAAAAAATGATGGTAGTGGTGATATTGATTGGTCACAACAACCACTTCAACAAAAAGCATTGGACGGTAGTGGTGAGGCTATATTCACAACAGGTGTTAAAGTTGGTGATTCATTAGGTGTATTCATTGGAAATGCATCGTCTAAAAGTTGGATGAACAATGTAATAACTGTATCAGACGCATATAGAGCCTTTTTAGGACATTCTCAAACTGATATAGCTGGTAATAGTACATTTTTTACAAGACCTGCACTTGAAAGAAGAATTGGTAATGTAACTAAAAACGATATGACATTTACTGAAGCAGATGCTTATTATTCATTTGCTTATGTGATGGGAATTGATGTATCTGCTAACGCTTTCATTCCGACATCAACATCTACATCTTGGAGATGGCATAGTGGTTTATTAAATCAAAGTTGGTTAGATGGTACTTCAAAATATAGAGTATATGTTACTCAACCTGCACAAACTGTAGATGCTGTATTTGCTTGGGGTGGTGATCTAGATTGGTCACATTCATCTCATCCTGATACAATTGCAGCTAGAATAGCTAGTGGTATTTTTACAAACTCAGCTAATACAGGTGAAACTATAAAAATTGGTACTATGTCTTACAAAGCACCTATATTAGAGAAAGCAACATTAAGTTTAACTTCAACAATTGAAAATAATAAAGTAACATTATCAGCTAATTTAACTAAAGCTGACTTAGCTGGTTTAGAAGTAATCATGCAATATGACAGTACTAAATTAACATTAACAGATGTTATATTTGATGCTGGGTCTACTATTACAAATTTCTCAACACATAATGATGGTAGATTAACATTTGGTTCAATTGATCAATTAAAGACAGCTAGAATTAAAGTTGGCACTCCATATAAACTAATATTCACACCTAAAGTACCTTTAAATAATACTGCAGGTTTATTCTATACAGTATTAGCAGATGCAGTTGATGCGACTGGTAAAAAGATAGAATTAATAGTTGAATAATATGAAAAAAATAATAGTTACATTATTATTGATAGTTTGCTCAATCATATCGATTGGGCAATCTGTCACCGCACCAGATGCTAAAGAATTTACTATAAACACAGCGGGTCAAAATGCAAGTGGATTTAGTTTAAATGGATTTAATTCAACATCAACTTTATTATGTGCTATTGGTTTACCTACTGCCCCAGCTGGAACTACATTTAATTTAACTACTGTAACAGGTTTAACACCAGCAACAGGATACACTATGACAGGTAATAAAACCCGTTTAGCATTCACAGGTACACAAGCTAATATTAATAACGCTTTAGCAACACTTAAAATTAACACAACAGCTACAGCTGGTAATATTCAAATATCAGTATCGGCAACTATAAATCCAACAGGATTTTTCTATAATCCAACAAACGGACACTTTTATAGACCAATATCAACTGGAGCTACATATCCAAACGCTAAATTACTTTCATCACAACAAACCTTTAAAGGACAGCAAGGATATTTAGTAACAATCACTTCAGCAGATGAAGATGCATTTATTTTTAATAATGTTCCACAAGGTAATATATGGTTTGCATTAACAGATGAAGTAGTGGAGGCACAATGGAGAATTGATGCTGGACCTGAAGCGGGAACTTTAATCAAAACATCAAACGGACAACTAAACGGAAACATACAAGGACAATATAATAACTGGGCGGGCGGTGAACCAAACAATAGTGGTAATGAAGATTATGCGGTAACTAAATGGGGTGGTGGTTCTCAATGGAATGATTTGCCTGCCCATTTTAGTTGTGCTTATGTAATTGAATTTGGAACTTGGACAAATCCTGATGATCAAACATTTACGGAATTCTATAATAATAGTGTAATACACTCTAACGGTGTAAATACAAGTTTAAGAGCAAATTTTAATTTTAATTTTGGTGGTGTTATAGATGAAACTAGATTCTTAGGTTCATTATCTAAAAGAAATGATACATCATCAACCTGGACAGGTAATACATTTAAAGTATTAAATGGTTTAGGTAGAGTGACACTTACTGAACAATTAGATACAGCAAGAATTTTAAACCCACAAAAATATAAAGCAACAATAACACCAGGTCAAGTTGAATGGTCATACACTAACCCAAATGCTAGTTGGTTAAATGGTAATAGTAGATTACTAATTGATATGAGACAGGTTACTGTTGATCCAACTAAAATAACAAATACAAAAATATTTGATGCTTATGATGGATCTATAACATACACATCACATGACGCTAATGGTTGGGCAATATACACAGTACCATCTCCACTAACAAAAATAACCGACGGAACATCAACATCAAATTCATATATTAGAAATGTGAATGGCTGGAATACTGATTACGCATTTCAAAGTACAATTTCAATATCACAATTAGCAGAATACAAGCAACATAAATTTCAATTTCAGCAATATGATTCAGTACAATTAAGAACACTATATAATAGTATAGTAACTGTATCTGATGTTTATTTAGCATTTAAAGAATTAGCTAATGGAGGTATATTTGGTAATCAAACAGGTAATGAATTTACTTATGGTATTCAATATAAGAATGCTGATGTGAATGATGATAATGCATTTGATGAATCTGATTGCTTCGCTCTATTACAAAATTTAACTGGTGCTAAAAACATAGTTAATAGTTATACTTTAGACAACACAATGAAAGTTATATTAGATACTACCTATGGAACAATAGGTAAATCTAACTGGCAGCAATTTCCATCTTATTTAGGTAAAGACTATAATTTTAATCTAACAGATGGAATAATAAATTACACTTATAATTTAGCTGTGACTTGGAAAGGGGATGTTAACCTATCTCACTCAGCAACTCCACCTTCAAATGGTCTAACAACTATGGCTGTTGGATTAATGAATACACCTACATCAAATGAAATTAATACTTCAATTGTTACTGAGATAAGTGATAAAATATATGCCTACATTACTTTAGATCCACTACAGCAAGAAGTAGTAGGAACTCAATTCCAGTTAAATTATGATAATTCAATATTAAAATTTGAAGGCATAGAATATAAAACAAAAGGTAGTCCAATGAACTATAATACTAATAAGGGCAATTATATAAACTTAGGCTCATTAATTAGTGATGGTAGTACTACATTAGATAATACTACTGAATATAAAATAACATTCACATCAACAACTAAACTTGATAATATATTAGGTTTAATATCAATAGGTGCTACTGATGCTGTTAATAAAGACGGTAAACAATTAAAAGTTAAAGTAAAATAATGAAAAAATTACTATTCATATTACTACTATTATCAGCTTGTAAAAAGGTAGACGTACCACCAACACCACCAACAGTACAGGATATATTCAGTGTTACTGAATCAACTGTGTCTAATGGTGGGGATATTTACTTTGATTTAAAATCACCAGGTGTATATACTTTAACAATGTTAGATCAAACCCAAAACGTAATAACAAGGGAACGCATTAATGGTAAAGTAGGACAAAACAAGTTAAAAATATACACTAGTTCACTACCTGTTAAATATTTATATCTGATATTGGAAGATAATACTAGAACACAAATAGGTAAAACTTCCATTATAATAAATTAAAAGTAAGACACAATGAAAAACGTATATTTATTAGCGTTCGCTATCGTTCTATTTGCAGGGTGTACAAAAATTGATGTACCCACACCAACCCCTCCACAAATGAACGCTGAATTAAAAATAACCTCAACAGTAGGTATCAAACTGCAATCACCATTTGTAACAACAGAAGTTGCTATGAATGTTAAAAGTGATGTTTCGCAATCAGTTACAATTAAAATATTTGACATTTCAAATAGAGTAGTGTCTAAAGAAACTGTTAATGTAATAGCAGGTGATAATATACTAAAAGTATATACAGCTGCTTTACCTTCATCCGCTTATAGAATTGCTTTATTTGATGCTAGTGGCAAACAATTAGGTATAACAGATTTTAATAAACTTTAAAATTAAATAAAATGGCAGAAGAAGTAGAACAAGAATCAACTGGTAAATCGTTTAAAAACATTATCATTGGTTTGGTAAGTACAGTTACACTAGGTGTAGGTGGATTTATTACAAATAAATTAACAGGTGGTGGTGATGAAGCAGCTCCTGCTCCAGCAGCGGCTCCAGTAATTAACATTACTAACAGCAACCAACAAGCTCAATCAGCAGGTAAAACTGTAATCATCAAGGAAAAAGCAGCGGGTGCAGCTCCAGCGGCTAAACCAGCTCCAACTAAGAAGAAAGAAGGTGATGAATTTAAAGAACAAGCACCACAGTGGTAATTTATAAAAAATAAAAGTATGCAACAACCAACAGGATTTAGAGATTTATTAAATAAAATGATGTCCCGTAGATGGTACATCACAGCAATGGTATTAGGTGGATTTATGCTTATAATCATAGGTATATTTACTGCTATTGGATTAGCGACACCTATGGCTGCGGCATGGAAAGAATTATTAATGTTATTATTAGGTGCTTTTATTGGTAGTTATGGCAAAATCATTGACTACTGGTTTAGCGATACTGATAAAGATAAAATGTTAGTACAGAAAATGGATGAGGAAGATGGTGTTAGTATGGGTAGTGTTAATGACATTAAAGAAAGTAACAAACCATTTACTCCATTAATTCCAGATGCTTTCGTAGCAGGAGCAGCAGCAGCTAGAGATTTAGCTGTAGTTGAAAATAAACAAAATCATGAATTAGCAACTGACCAACAAGAACATGATCAGGCGATGGCTAAAGATAAGCAAGAGCATGAACAAGAAATGGAAAAGTTAGAGTTCGAGTATCAAGCACATAGACAATGTGAACATGAATGGGGTGATAGTGATCATGACGGAGAAGAAGAATGTCAAAAATGTGGTAAAATTAAAGATTAATAAAGGATAATAAAAATTAAAAGTATGAAACAATTCTTGAAAAATCTGTTTGACGACAGCAACACAATCAATGAAAAATCAGTAGTTGGCTTTACAGCCTTCATAATGATGGTAGTTACATTAATAGCAGATATTGTAACTGGTATAATGGGTAAAAATATGCCTATTCACGAGTTTGTATTTGATGGTTTTATGGTAATTGTGTTAGGTGCTTTTGGTATCGCTTCTGTTGATAAGTTTATCAACAAGAGAAAAGGAGAAAAAGAATAATTAACTAAAGGGAACTTCGGTTCCCTTTTTTTTAAATCAAATTATGTTAAATCAAAATGAAAAATCTATTAGCAATATTACTAGGGATATTTCTTTTCACGACAGTGAAAGGACAAACCGTTGGCTCAACAAAGACAGAGCAGTACAAAGCCTCATTCGAAACCAAAATAGACATTAGTCAATATTTAGATTACAATGGCAAAACAATTCCGATACAAATTCTCAAATGTGGTATCGGAGATGATCTTTATGAGTCATATCCTGAACTCAAAGAAAAGA
>Ga0315909_10000370_pt1 | contig 60199 bp, 78 predicted proteins | sample LakEriMetagenome_11_FD_203527 | JGI IMG/M metagenome (GOLD analysis project Ga0315909, IMG submission 203527) | Freshwater fungal communities from buoy surface, Lake Erie, Ohio, United States - Buoy 2 MA125 | ecosystem: Environmental > Aquatic > Freshwater > Lake | place: USA: Lake Erie, Ohio... | reverse complement strand
AGGTAGTCGGCGCGGCGACTCTAAATAGCCCGTAACCTTTGGCTGAAGGTGCAAATGAATCCTACCCCCCTTACCCTACTAAATTAGTCAAGTACGAGTTGATACCTCTCTGTACAAACACCCCCCTCCCCTATCAAATTTTCCCCAGTACGATTTAGTACCCAGTTATAGAAACACCCCCCTTGTGTTTTTTGGTTCCATGGTGTATTTTCGGGACCCATGTCTACTTACATATTAGGTGTGGATGAAAACGTGCCGTTGCCCCCTAACGCAACTGATGCACTACCCCCAATGTCTGCAAAAGAAGAGCTTGAGGTACGCGCCCGTACTATTAAGTTAATTGCTGATTTGCAGGGCAAGACAATAGAACCTGACGAGCAGGACAAAGAACAAGCTCGTGAACTAGCCAAGAAGATGATGTCTGATCCTGTGGCTAACATCGACTTTGCCAATTACCGTAACGAGACGCTTGCTTATCTAGCAGGTATGGTGTCTCAGTATGATCAGATGCTGGTCAAAGACCTAGCAGACTACAAGCTTTACGTGGTTAATAAGCTGGTAGAACAAAGCGCGAACCCAGACCCTAAGTATTCTCTCCCCGCTATTAAAGCTCTGGGTGAAGTAGATGGTGTGGATGCGTTTAAGAAGAGATCTGAAGTAACGGTGCAGGTCAAATCTCTAGATCAAGTAGAGAAAGACCTGTTGGCTAAGCTGGAAAAACTTGAGCGATTGACCAATAGAAGCCAAGCTCAAGACATTGTCGATGTAGAAACCACAGATGCTGACCCCAGAGAAGATACAGAAGCTTAAAAGTCTCGTTCCATTGATGTCTCCCGACGAAAAACGGGAGTTTTTGGCTGATTTAGAGGTCTGGGAGAGGAACCAAATTCAGAATTTGGGCCAAGAAGACATCCTTTCTTTTGCAGAACACGTCTATCCTGGCTACAAAATAGGCCCACACCACCGTAGACTGGCAAAAATCTTTGAAGATATCGCCAATGGCAAGAAAAAACGGGTCGTAGTCAACATTGCTCCCCGTCACGGCAAGTCAGAACTCATCTCTTACCTCGCGCCAGCGTGGTTTTTGGGCAAATACCCGCATAAAAAGGTGATTATGGCCTCACACACCGCAGATTTAGCGGTGAATTTCGGTAGGAGGGTGCGAAATCTTGTCAATATGGACTCGTATAGGGACATTTTTCCCCAAATTGAGCTTCAGCAGGACTCTAAATCAGCGTCTCGCTGGGGTACGAACTTCAATGGAGAATATTTCGCAATTGGGGTTGGTGGTGCTCTTGCTGGTCGGGGTGCTGATTTGTTCATTATTGATGACCCGCACTCTGAACAAGAGGCTAAACAAGGAAGACCTGATGTTTTTCTGCCTGCTTGGGAGTGGTTTCAGTCTGGCCCTATTCAGCGTCTTATGCCTGGCGGTGCTATCGTTGTTGTCATGACCCGGTGGAGTAAATTAGACCTAACCGGACAGATTGTTAACCACATGACCCAGAATGAAGACGCAGATCAGTGGGAAGTGGTCGAATTTCCAGCGATTCTGCCTTCTGGCAAACCATTATGGCCTGATTTTTGGTCGTATGAAGAGCTAGAGTCTAAGCGGGTTGGCATGGACCCAAGATACTGGCAAGCCCAGTATATGCAGGACCCCACGGCTGAAGAAGGGGCGCTAATAAAGAGGGAGTGGTGGCAGATTTGGGATAAAGAAGATCCACCACATTGCGAATACGTGATTATGTCTTTAGACGCCGCACAAGAAACCAATACTCGTGCTGATTACAACGCGCTAACTACATGGGGTGTATTTTTTAATGAAGAAACTAATAACTACAACATTATCCTTCTTAACTCAATTAAGAAGAGGCTTGAGTTCCCTGAGCTTAAGAAGCTTGTCATTGAAGAATATAAGGAATGGGAGCCGGACTCGTTCATCGTCGAAAAGAAATCCAACGGTGCGGCCCTATATCAGGAGTTACGCCGCATGGGAGTCCCCGTGGGAGAGTTCACACCCAGCAAGGGCCAGGACAAGATTGCGCGAGTAAATGCAGTGTCAGATTTATTTTCCTCCGGTATAGTGTGGGCACCAGACAAGAGATGGGCTAAGGAGGTTATAGAGGAATGCAACGACTTCCCCAGTGGGTCAAACGATGACCTGGTTGACTCAACAACACAAGCCCTATTAAGGTTTAGACAAGGTGGGTTTATCAGACTGCCAAGCGATGAACCCGAAGAAGAAAGATATTTTAAGAGCCGCAGAGCGGTTGGATTCTATTAAGGATAAATCATGGCAATCGAGAAAGCCCTAAACCCGGCCCCTCTTGGGTTAACTGATGAAGTAGAACAAGAGCCGCCGATAGAGATTGAGATCGAAGATCCTGAGCGCGTAGAGATTGGGATCGGTGGGCTAGAGATTATTCTAGAGCCAGGTAAGGAGACAGATGATGACTTTGACGCTAACCTTGCCGAGTATATTGAGGCTGATGAGCTAACACAGCTTGCCTCTGACCTTATTGGTGACTTTGACGATGACATCTCCAGCCGCAAAGACTGGATGCAGACGTATGTAGATGGTCTAGAACTTCTTGGGCTAAAGATCGAAGAACGCACAGAGCCTTGGCCCGGTGCGTGTGGTGTGTACCATCCACTTCTCTCAGAATCATTAGTGCGGTTCCAAGCAGAGACAATGATGGAAACGTTCCCTGCAGCTGGGCCTGTAAAGACTCAGATCATTGGGGTTGAGACTAGAGAGAAAGAAGAAGCAGCTCAGCGTGTCAAGGATGACATGAACTATGAGTTGACTGAAGTGATGGTTGAGTACCGGCCTGAGCATGAGCGGATGCTCTGGGGTCTGGGGCTGTCGGGTAATGCGTTTAAGAAGGTCTACTTTGACCCTAACTTGGATCGACAGGCTTCGATCTATGTACCGGCAGAAGATGTCGTGGTGCCATACGGCGCTTCAAGTCTAGAGACAGCCGAGCGCGTCACGCATGTGATGCGTAAGACACCTAACGAGATGAGAAAGCTTCAAGTCGCCGGTTTTTATAGGGATGTAGAGCTTGGTGACCCTGTAGATACGTTTGACGATGTCGAGAAGAAAATTGCTGAGAAGATGGGATTTAAGGCATCTTCAGATGACCGATACAAGATCCTTGAGATGCACGTGGACCTCGACCTCCCTGGCTACGAGGACAAAGACAAGAAAGGTAAGCCGACAGGCATTGCACTACCTTACGTCGTTACTATCGACAAGCATACGCAAGAGATCCTAGCCATACGCCGTAATTGGCACCCAGAAGATGAGCTAAAGCAGAAGCGTCAGCACTTCGTACATTACCCGTACATACCTGGGTTTGGCTTCTATGCGTTTGGTCTAATCCACTTGATTGGCGCATTTGCCAAGTCTGGTACGTCGATACTGCGTCAGTTAGTAGATGCTGGCACGCTGTCTAACTTGCCCGGTGGCTTTAAAACCAAGGGTCTGCGAGTTAAGGGCGACGACACGCCGATTGCACCGGCAGAGTGGCGAGATGTGGACGTAGCCTCTGGCACCATAAAAGACAACATCATGGCACTGCCCTACAAAGAGCCGTCACAGGTGTTGGCTGGGTTGATGGATAAGATCATCGACGAGGGCCGTAGGTTTGCTAGTGCAGCCGACCTTAAAGTCTCAGATATGAGCGCTCAGTCTCCGGTAGGCACAACGCTTGCCATATTAGAGCGCACGCTGAAGGTTATGTCAGCAGTTCAGGCTCGCATCCACTACGCGATGAAGCAGGAGTTTAAGCTCCTTAAGAACATCATCCGTGACTACACGCCTGAAGAGTACGCCTACGAGCCGACCGATGCGCTACCACCTGCTAAGCGCTCTGACTACGACATGGTGGAGGTCATACCTGTCTCTGACCCCAACGCAGCAACAATGTCGCAAAAAGTCGTGCAGTATCAGGCGGTGTTGCAGTTAGCGCAGCAGGCACCGCAGTTGTATGACTTACCGTTGTTGCACCGCCAGATGCTAGAAGTATTGGGTATCAAGAATGCAGCTAAGCTCGTACCGACGGAAGATGACCAGAAGCCCACAGATCCTGTGTCTGAGAACATGGATATGTTTACGGGTAAACCCGTAAAAGCGTTTATCTATCAGGACCACGCAGCCCACATCACAGTCCACATGACGGCTCTGCAAGATCCGATAACGTCACAGATTTTGGGCCAGAACCCTCAAGCTCAGCAGGTAGGCGCGGCATTTATGGCGCACATCATGGAGCACTTTGCTTTCCAATACCGCAAGAATGTTGAAGAAAAGATTGGCGTTCCTTACCCAGGGCCGAACGAAGAGATGCCTGAAGACATGGAAGTTGAGATTTCTCGCCTTGCAGCCGCAGGCGCACAGAAGCTTTTACAGGCTAATCAGGCAATGATGGCGCAGCAGCAAGCCCAACAACAGGCGCAAGACCCGCTTGTACAAATGCAACAACAAGAGTTGCAGATTAAACAGGCAGAAGTTCAGCGCAAGGCACAGAAAGATCAGATGGACGCACAGCTTAAGGCCGCACAAATACAGACTGAGCAGATGCGGATTCAGACCCAGGCCGAGGTTGATGGCGCACGGTTAGGCGCACAGATCGCCAAAGATCAGACTCAACAGCAGTTCCAAGAAAGTGTTGAGGCAGTAAAGCAGGAAATAGAAGGAACACGCCTAGGCGTGCAGATGGCTCAACAGTTATCTCAGCAACAAAATCAGAAACCTGAACAAGGAGTGTAAATGAGCAAAGATGTATTGAAGTATTTGTCTGAACAACTCCAGAAGGAACGTCTTCGTATTATTGAAGATTTAGGAGATGGAAAGGCAAAAGATCTGGCGGAATACAAATACTCCGCTGGTGTAGTGCGTGGCCTATTAATGGCTAATAACTTAATTGCTGAAACAGCAGAAAGGTTGGAAACCTCAGATGAGTGAAATCTTAATCGGTTCTACAAGCGACCCGAACGAAGCAACAGTATTACCAGCAAGCGCAGAAGATAAGGCTAGGCAAGTACCAGACCCGTCTGGATACCGCATCCTGTGTGGGATTCCAGAGATTGAGGACAAGTTTGACAGTGGTCTAGTCAAGGCAGACATAACCATGCAGCATGAAGAATTGCTGACTACGGTTCTGTTTGTTATGAAAATGGGTCCAGATTGTTATAAAGACTTAGCTAGGTTTCCGTCAGGCCCATGGTGCAAAGAGGGTGATTTTGTATTAGTTCGTCCTCATGCTGGCACTCGTCTAAAGATTCACGGGCGCGAGTTTCGGATTATTAACGATGATTCTGTTGAGGGTGTAGTAGAAGATCCTCGCGGCATCAGTCGCAAATAAGGAGTAACAAATGGCAGATACTGAAAACATCAAAGAGCAGGAACCAGTAGCAGAAGAGAAGGATTTTGAGTTAGAGATTGAAGACGACACACCTGCAGAGGATCGTGGGCGTCAGCCGTTACCAAAAGAAGTGGTTGAAGAGCTAGAGCAAGATGAGCTAGAAGACTACTCTGACAAGGTAAAAACTCGTCTGAAGCAGATGAAAAAGGTCTGGCATGACGAGCGGCGGGAGAAAGAACGGGCACTGAGGGAGCAGCAAGAAGCCCTAGCTATGGCTCAAAAAGCCCTAGAAGAGAATAAAGCTCTCAGAAATAGGCTGAGTGAAGGGGAGAAATCCCTGGTAATGACGGCTACTAGCGCTGCAGAAATTGAGTTGGAGATGGCTAAACGAGCCTATAAAGAGGCTTATGAGGCTGGAGATTCCGACAAGTTAGTAGATGCTCAGGCTAAGCTTAACTCTGTGAATTTTAAGCTGGAGAGTCTAAAAGGATACAGACCCCCTTTACAAACCCAGCAAACTCCTGATATAAATGAACAAAGGGCGCAACCTCAGCCCCCGCAGTTAGATCGTAAGACCTCTGAATGGCGTAGCAAAAATACGTGGTTCGGGCAGGACGAAGAGATGACTGCAACAGCGCTAGGGTTGCATCAGAAATTAGAAAAACAGTACGGCGCAGGTTACGTTGGTACTGACGAATATTGGAATACGGTCGATAAGACCATGCGAAAACGCTTCTCTGATTACTTCGGGGAAGATGAAGAAGTAGAAACGTCTGACAGGGGCGGCAAGCCTGCTCAGCGCACTGAGATGAAACCGGCTAATGTTGTGGCTCCGGTATCAAGAAGCACTTCTGCCAAGAGGATAGTGCTAAAGCAATCGCAGTTAGCAATTGCGAAGAGGCTTGGGTTAACGCCTGAGCAGTATGCGAAAGAAATGATACGACTGGAGAAACAAAATGGCTGAAAATAGACTTGCACGCGAACTTGAGAGTAGAGAAAAATCTGAGAGACCTAAGCAGTGGCAGCGCCCAGAAACGCTACCGCAGCCCGTTAAACAATCTGGTTATGCGTATCGTTGGATTCGTGTAGCTACAGGTGGGCAGTTAGACGCTAAAAACGTCTCTGCTAAGTTTAGAGAAGGCTGGGAGCCAGTGCGTATTGAGGAGCAACCCCAGTTTAAGTTTCTCGTAGACTCTAACAGCAGGTTCAAAGACAACATCGAAGTCGCTGGGCTGTTACTCTGCAAAATGCCAGAAGAGTTCGTGGAACAACGTGCGGCGCATTTCGCCAAAGCGACCAAGGACAATATGGACGCTGTAGACAGCAGCTTTATGAAAGATAACGATCCGAGGATGCCGCTATTTAAAGAGCGCAGATCCACGACATCGTTTGGCAAAGGCATTTAACTTTTAACGAGGTCAACTATGGCTTATCCTACTGTTAATGGCCCTTATGGGCTAATCCCGATCAACTTGATCGGCGGTCAGGTGTTTGCTGGTGCTACTCGTCAGATCCCCATCGCATCTAACTATGGCGTCGGAATTTTCTTCGGCGATGTAGTTAAGTTGTCTAGTGATGGCATTCTGGTGAAAGAGACCGGTACTACCACCGCTACTCCTGTTGGTGTTTTCCTTGGCTGCTCTTACACTGATCCGACTTACGGTAAGGTGTTTCGTCAGAATTACCCAATTAACACCGTGGCTTCTGACATTATGGCGTACGTTCAGGACGACCCTGACGCGCTGTTTAAAGTAGCTATTGTTTCTTCCGGTACGACTATCGGTACTGTTCAGCGTACGGCTGTTGGTAACAACGCCGAGTTGGTGCAGAACTCCGGTAACACGACTACTGGTAACTCCGCTGTAGCTATCGACAATATTGCTACTACGGCTACCCTCCCGATTCGTATTATTGATCTCGTTCCTGAGACTTCGTACGTGTCTGGTGGTAACGTCGTGTATCAAGAAGCTATTGTTAAGTGGAACGCTCCGTACGTAGTCTCTGCGTCTACAACTACTGAGCCGACCCCTGGTACTTTTGCTACTACGACTACCAGTACAGTGACCGGTGGACACCAATACCTCAACCCCGTTGGCGTCTAAGGAGAAACTTAAATGGCTATTTCACGCGCACAACTACTTAAAGAACTCCTTCCTGGTCTGAACGCTCTGTTCGGTATGGAATATGCACGCTACGGCGAAGAGCATAAGGAGATTTACGAGACCGAGACCTCCGAGCGTTCGTTTGAAGAGGAAACCAAACTGTCTGGCTTCTCCGCCGCACCGGTGAAGAACGAAGGCAGTGCGATTGCCTACGATAACGCGCAAGAGGCTTGGACGGCACGCTATACGCACGAGACTATTGCTCTTGGTTTTTCGCTGACGGAAGAGGCTATTGAGGACAACCTCTATGACTCCCTGTCTTCGCGTTACACCAAGTCTTTGGCTCGCGCTATGGCTTATACCAAGCAAGTTAAGGCTGCAGCCGTGCTAAACAACGGGTTTGACTCTGCCTATGCTGGTGGTGACGGTAAAGCCTTGTTTGCAACGGATCACCCCCTTGTCTCTGGTGGCGTCAACTCTAACGAGCCTGCTACTCCTGCTGATCTTAACGAGACTTCGCTTGAAGCCGCCGTTATTCAGATCGCTGCATGGACCGATGAGCGTGGTCTGCTGATTGCGGCTAAACCCCGCAAGCTGATTATTCCTCCGTCATTGCAGTTCGTTGCAACCCGCCTGCTTGAGACTGAAAAGCGTGTAGGTACGGCTGATAACGACATCAATGCGCTGCGTAATAACGGCTCGATTCCTGACGGGTATTCCGTTAATCACTGGCTGACGGACACCGACGCATGGTTCCTCTGCACAGACGTGCCTAACGGTATGAAGCACTTTGTTCGTACTCCGCTGTCTCAGTCCATGGACGGGGACTTCGATACAGGCAACGTACGTTACAAGGCTCGTGAGCGTTACTCATTTGGGTTCTCGGACCCCTTGGGTATGTTCGGCTCGCCCGGCGCTTAATCTGGGTAGAAAGGGGGTCTTGCACCCCCTTTCTTTTTGCTGTACTGTTGTTGCAGTCTAGGATTTTCACTCATATCGACTGGCCTAGCAGACTTAGTAGAGACGATATGAGGATGTGCTACTACACGCGAGGATAAAATGAGTGTACGTCCGTCTACCACCCAGTCCATTTGGCGCTCGGGTGCCGATTCCACACGGCAAGCTTACTGCGGTTCCATGGTTATGACCGCCCAGTTTTATATTGACGATGTTGGTCCTGCTACTACCACTAATGCCAAAATTTCTTCGGTTTCTGGTGCCCCTGACCTAATCCTGCCTGCTGGCGCTGTGGTTATGTCTGTGGTTGTCAGCGCTGTTAGCGGAGCTTCTGGTTCTTTTGACCTTGGTTGGGCTACTGTTTCTAACAGTGCGTCTGATACCGACGGTCTTGTCGATGGTTACACCAATGCTATTGGTACTGTGACTGTTGGCACGGCGACCACTGCTGGTAATGATCTTGGTTTGGTTATGGATGCAGACGAGAATGTCTACATCACTGTAACTGACGGATCTTCCGGTGCTGGTACGGCCTCTGGCTATATCATTTACTACGTCACTGATCCGCTGGTCGGTCAACAGTCCGTCTAATAGGAGGCTCAAATGCCTACTATGCAATATGACGTACTAGCGACTAAGCCGCTAGAGTCCACGGGTAACTTTCTGGACCAGAACAACAACGCCATTGACCGAGCGCGAATTAAGACTATTTACGCTATTAATGGTGGTAGTGCTGGTTCTGTTGTTATCCGTGAAGGCGGCGCTAGTGGCAAGATTTTAGCCACTATCAACACGGCGGCTAGTACTACGGCTGGTTATACGATCATCCCCATGCCAGGCGAAGGAATCCTTTGTCAGTCTGGCCTGCATGGGACTGTGACCAACACCACTTCTATGACATTGATCTATGGCTAAGACACCTGCTTGGCAGCGCAAAGAAGGCAAAAACCCCAAAGGTGGTCTCAACGCCAAGGGGCGTGCTTCCTATAACGCTGCCAATCCAGGTAAGCCGGGATTAAAAGCCCCGCAGCCAGAAGGCGGTAAAAGGCGTGACTCGTTCTGCGCCAGGATGAAAGGCATGAAGAAGAAGCTTACCTCTGCTAAGACTGCCAATGATCCGAACAGCCGCATCAATAAATCTTTGCGCGCATGGAAATGTTAGATGGAAATGATGCTTTGGAATATCGCGCTGAGCGCGATAGTGGCGGTGATGGGAATGTTGCTTAAGGGCAAGTTCGATGAGCTTCAACGCATCAGCATTCTGCTTAACAGAACGCGTGAAGAAGTTGCGCGGGATCACATCACACGTGCAGAAGTAAGGGCAGACCTAGAGAAAATCCGTGAACATTTTGACAGCGGGTTTAAACGGTTAGAGGACAAAATTGACGCCTTAGGGCAGAGGAAAGTATGAAAAAGCGTAAATTTTCTGAAGGCGGATACGCAGACTCTGATGACGCCAAAAATCTTTTAGCCGCTGAAGAGCGCGAAAAGAAAGAGTATGAGCGTAGTCAGATGAGCGATGAGCCTGGTACTACTGAAAGTATCAAAGATTTTGTAGCCCGTACTAGTAAACCGGCTGAGAAAGCTACCCCTAAGGCCACTGCGCCTAAGGCTAAGCCTAAAGCAGCCGCACCTAAAGTAACTGATACAGGCGATGAAACATCACGTCTGGCTAAGCGTGGTACGGCTTCTAAAGCAGCTGATGCTACGCCTAAGCGTATGACCCCTGCAGAGAAACTACGTAACTTACGGGCAAGCCTACCTGAACAGAAAAGGGCTGATATCAAACCTGATGCTGCCCCAGAAAAAGGGTCCCCTTTGGATAAGGCGCGTCGTCTTGTACGTGGTTTGAGAGTTCCAGAGCGTACTAGCTATAAGTCTGGTGGCATGGTCAAGTCTTCCGCTTCCAAGCGTGCCGATGGCTGTGCAACGAAGGGTAAAACGAAAGGGAAAATGGTATGAAAAAGATGACTGGCATGGGCGCTTCCAAGATGGGCGCTGTTAAGACCGCTGCTCCTAGCCGTGACGGTGTGGCTTCTAAGGGCAAGACCAAAGGCAAGATGGTCAAGATGATGAACGGCGGTATGCCGAAGACCAAAATGCGTGGCGGCGGGAAGTGCTAAATGAGACCTTCACGCGGGATGGGTGATATTCGCCCATCTAAAATGCCCAAGGCTAAAAAAGCCACTCGTAGGGATAACCCTAATAACTTCACGCAGTATGCTGAAGGCGGAAAGGTTAAATCTCGTGTCAATGAAGCAGGCACTTATACGAAGCCGGGAATGCGTAAGAGTCTTTTTGAAAAGATTAAAGGCTCCGCGACTCAAGGGACTGCTGCGGGTCAGTGGTCAGCAAGAAAAGCACAACTCTTGGCTAAGCAGTACAAAGCTAAGGGGGGTGGATATAAGTGATTCGGGCGCCGGTGTACGACCCGAAGAGAGACGGAAATGTGTTTTCGTGGGTTTTAAAAGCTGCGGAAGTGTACCGGAAGAGAAAAAGGACTGAGCGAGATGCCGCTAAAGAAGCCGCAGCAGAGCTTGAAAGACTGGACAGCACAAAAGTGGAGAACTAAGAGTGGGAAACCGTCTTCCGATACTGGCGAACGTTACCTCCCAGAGAAGGCGATCAAGTCACTATCTCCAGCTGAGTATGCAGCGACGACTAGAGCGAAAAGAGCTGGTAAAGCTTCTGGAAAGCAGTTCGTTAAACAACCAAAATCTATTGCAGCAAAGACAGCGAGGTTCCGATAATGGCTAAATCGTTCCCAGACCTAAACAAAGACGGTGAAGTAACCAAAGCCGACGTGCTTATGGGCCGTGGTGTTGTAGGTAAAAAGAAGGGTGGTTTTATAAAAGAAGCCATCAAGAAGCCGGGTGCGTTGCGTGAGCAGCTTGGCATCAAGGGTAAGAAAAAGATTCCCGCTAAGATGCTAGATCGGGCTACAAAAGCACCGGGTAAGCTAGGACAGAGAGCGCGTCTGGCTAAGACCTTGAGGGGAATGAAGTGACAATCACTGATAAAGAATTAGAGCGTGAAATGAGGGACGCCGAACTCATGGCTAAGTCTGGTATGAAAAACGTACTAGCGCGTGGGTCTGGCGCTTCAAATCAATACGGTTCTTTTTTGGGCGGCAGATTGTCTGGCAGAAAACAGGTTAATGATGATTTGGATGTTGAAGCGTATCTTGAAGGACAGGCGTTCAAGCCTAGAGAAGGTAAAACAAACAGAGAATTAACAGGCGGCGGGATTAAAGTCACCAAAAGATTTAAAAAAGGCGGTACGGTTTCCGCGTCTAAAAGAGCAGATGGCTGCGCTCGTAAAGGCAAAACCAAAGGACGGATGGTTTAATGACCACTTCAGGCACCACTAGCTTTAATCTAGACTTCAATGAGCTTCTTGAAGAAGCTTTTGAGCGTTGTGGCTTAGAGGTACGCACGGGTTATGAGTTCCGTACAGCGCGTAGATCTCTGAACCTGCTGACTATTGAGTGGGCTAACCGTGGTATTAACCTCTGGACTATTGAGCAGGGGTCGATTCCAATGGTGCAGGGGCAGATTACCTACGCTCTGCCTGTAGATACGATTGACCTTCTGGATAGTGTGATACGGACTCAGACAGGCGCTGAGCAGACTGACATCAACATCAGCCGCATTAGCGTTTCTACTTATGCCACGATACCGAATAAGAACGCACAAGGCCGACCCATTCAGGTCTGGATTAACCGGCAGTCGGGTGCTACATACCCCATAAACGGTAACCAGCCTAATACGACTAACACTTCTACTGGGGTAAACCCGCCAAATATTAATGTCTGGCCTGCGCCAGACCAGAGTAACTTTTACACCTATGTCTACTGGAGACTGCGTCGCTTACAGGACGCGGGTAACGGGGTAGACACACAAGACATTCCATTCCGTCTGTTGCCTTGCTTAGTGGCTGGGCTGGCATATTACTTGTCCATGAAGATTCCTGAGGCGCTCCCACGGTTAGAAATGCTCAAGATGTCGTATGAAGAGCAGTGGGCGTTGGCATCGTCTGAAGATCGTGAGAAGGCTTCTCTGCGGTTAGCGCCGCGTGAGATGTTCTATTAATGCCTACCAAGTTTGCCTCTGGTAAATGGGCTATATCGCAGTGCGATAGGTGTGGCTTTCGCTATAAGCTAAAACAGCTTAAAAGCATCGTTATTAAGACAAAGAACGTAAATCTTCTTGTCTGCCCTACATGTTGGGAACCAGATCAGCCACAGTTGCAGTTGGGCATGTATCCGGTAAATGACCCGCAGGCTATTCGTAATCCACGCCCAGATACTACTTATCGACAAGCTGGCTACACAGGCTTGCAAATTGAGTCTAATGCTGGCCCATTAGGTAGCGGCGACCCATCTGGCGGTAGTAGAATTGTGCAATGGGGATGGGCACCGGTTGGTGGTGCTAGAGCTAATGCTGATGGGCTTACACCAAATAATTTAGCAATTGTGGCTCCATTTGCAGTATTGTTTCCGGTTGGTGTGGTTTTAGATGGAATGGTGGTGACACAATCATTGTTACCAAATGCTTTATTGCAAGCAGCCGTTCAATCGCAACCAATACCAACAGCATTGTTTAGAAATACATTTGTTAATGATAGAAGACTTGGTGATATTAATGGAGACGGTATAGTTAGTTCTTCTGATGCTTTAGATATGTTGCGTTTTGTTACAGGATCTCTTTCTTCATCTCTTACACCATTAGAAATTACGTACATCACTCAAACAATGTTTCCTTATATGCTGGCAAACTCAAGCACTTATTCTCCATATTTAACTAATTCTTAGAGACAAAAATGGCGTTTACTGGAAATTATTTAACAGACGCTTTTAAAGCCGCCATTGCAGCTGGAACTTTAGATTTTTCAAGTAGTTATTTTAAGGTAGCTCTTTATACCAGTGCAGCAACTTTAAATAACACGACAGCCGCATATACATCTTCTGATGAAGTCGTGGCATCAGGATATATCGCTACAGGACAGCTCGTATCTCCTACTTATGACACAGAAAATGGTATATTTTTTTTAACATTTACAGACCCTTCTTGGGTGTCTTCTCTTACCGCACGAGGAGCTTTGGTATATACAGTAAGTGGACCATCTATTTGTGTCTTAGATTTTGGGGCTGATCGCACTTCCACTACATCATTTAGAGTTGTGTTTCCTCCGGCAACAGTAGACTCTGCTTTAATTCGATTAACAGCGCCTTAATTTTAATAGGAGAACAAAATGGCTAACAAAATTGCCGAGGCTATTAAGAAACACGAGGGCAGTTCAAAAATGCATCGCATGGGCCTGAAAAAAGGTGGTATGCTTAAGCCGCCCAAAGAGTCCATGACGGAGAAAAAGATGGGCAAGGGTATGCCTAAGGTCATGATGCAGAAAAAAGCTGGGCGGGGGCGATAATGAACAAGATGCCTACCCCAGTACCTGTAAAGGATACTAAGAATGGTTACCCAAATAATGTCCCTAATACGCAGACTGTTAAAACGCGTGGCACAGGAGCGGCTACTAAGGGCACTAACTCGTCGAAGAAGCTAGGCTAAATGAACTACGCAACTCTGTTTGAGACGATCAAGGGGTTCACGGAAAATGACTTTCCGAGTACTCAGTACACGGATTCCTCTGGAAACCTAGTAAACCTCACGTCTAAAGAACAGATTGACACGTTCATTCAGCAGGCTGAGCAGCGGATTTATAACAGCGTTCAGTTTCCAAATTTTCGCAAAAATCAAACTGGCAACGCAACTTCAAGCAATCAATATCTTGGAACACCCGTAGATTTTTTAGCTGTGTATTCCATGGCAGTTATTGATAGCGACGGTAACTATGAGTATTTGTTAAACAAAGATGTAAATTTTATTAGAGCTGCATTTCCAAATCCAAATACTACAGGCATACCAAAGTATTACGCTATATTTGATGACAACACGTTTATCTTAGGGCCAACACCAAACCTAAACTATTTAATAGAGTTGCACTATTTCTACTACCCAGAATCAATTGTTACGGCTGGTACTACGTGGCTTGGTGATAACTTTGATTCTGCGTTGCTCTATGGCTCATTAATTGAGGCGTACACCTACATGAAGGGTGAGGCTGATGTTATTGCTGGGTATAACAAACGCTATGAAGAGGCAATGATCCTGGCTAAACGTCTGGGTGATGGCATGGAGCGTCGTGACGCTTATCGGTCTGGTCAGATAAGAATGTCGGTGAACTAAATAGCCTTTACTGGAAACTTTACTTGTCTCTAACAACATCCAAAACGAACAATTTAATTCCTCTTTTTAAAGAATATTATGTCTACTTCATTTAACGGAATTATAGGCAAGGCTCCACAAGTTAGAATTTCTAGTGATCGACCACTAGAAAAAGATCTTTATAGAATGATGTGGGAACGTCCTGAGTACAGAAAAGTAGCTCCAGGCGAAGGGGCGGCGTTTGAATTTTTAGCCCAAGCTAAACCCCCTCGTGGTGCGTCTGTTATTGATCTAGGATGTGGTACTGGCAGGGGGGCTTTGAACTTAGCCTTCTTTGGTGGGTTGGATGTAACGATGGTGGATTTTGCAGACAACTGCTTAGATCCTGACATTCGCCCAATGCTAGAAACCCAAAGCCATGTAATGCGTTTCAAAGAGCATGATTTATCTCAGCCGTTAGAAATTAAAGCGGCATATGGATTTTGTACAGATGTTATGGAACACATTCGACCGCATCATGTGGATCGGGTTTTAGATAATTGTTTAGCAGCTTGCCATCATGTTTTTTTTCAGATTTCTACGGAAGATGATCAGATGGGTAAGTTGTTAGGGCATAAACTGCATCTAAGTGTTCATTCTTATGATTGGTGGCTTAAAAAATTTAATGATAGAAATTGTTTGATCCACTGGTCAAAAGAAGAGTCTGGCTATGCTTACTTTTATGTTTCTGCATGGGCGTCTGGTAATGAGATTGTTGATTGTGGTGTATTAAATACTTCAGAAGAAAAAATTAAAGAGCAAGTAAAACACAACATATCTTTAGGATTTCAACAAGTTCAACCATATCCAACCAATAATGTAGAAGTTATGATTGTGGGTGGTGGTCCATCTTTAGCTAATAGTATCGAAGAAATTCGCAAACTTCGGGAAGATGGGGTCAAATTAATCACCATTAACAATGCTTACAGATATTGTATTGATAATGGTATTACACCATCTGCGATGGTTATGGTTGATGCTCAAGAGCACAACAATCGTTTTGTAGATCCAATAGTTCCTGACTGTAAGTATTTTATTGCCTCTCAATGCCACCCAAGTGTGTTTGCCAAGATGCCTAAAGAACAGACATACATCTGGCACACCAGCACCGAAATCCTAAATGAAATCTTGGCAAGTCAGTATGAACGTTGGTACCCTGTTCCTGGTGGTTCTACTGTGTTGTTAAGAACAATACCTTTGTTTAGGATGTTGGGCTTTAAGAGATTTCATGTGTTCGGTTGTGATTCATGTCTTGATGGCGATAAACATCATGCTTACGAACAAAAAGAAAACGACGGTCAACCCGTAGTTCCGGTCAATGTGGGCGGCAAAATATTTTATTGCAACCCATGGATGATTTCTCAGGCTCAAGAGTTTATTGATTTAATTAAGATGCTAGGTGATGAAATTGAGTTAGACATTCGGGGTGGATTACTCCGTCATATTTTGGAAACCGGCGCTTCTTGTGCTGACTTAAAGGAGATTTAAAATGGCTGCATCTGCATGGCAACTTTACAACAAGGCTAAACAGTACATTGGTAACGGTACTATTACTCTTGGTGCTGGCGTATTTAAAATGGTTTTGGCTCGTTCTGCTAGTAACGCATCAACTTTCACTCTAACAGCATATTCACAGTTAACTAATGAAATTTCTGCTACTGGCGGATATGTAGCTGGCGGAAAAAATATTGTTCCGGCAACTGGACAGTGGACGGTCGGTGCTTCGGCAAAACAGTACAAGTTTACTTACTCCACTATAGGTTTGACGTTTACGGCTTCTGGCGCTTCGCTAACCAATGTGAAGTTTGCTGTGATTCGTAACTCAACCGGTGCTGGTGCAGGGCGACTTCTTTGCTGGTGCCAATTGTCTTCCTCGCAATTTACGGTGACTTCGCCCAACACCCTGACGATTCTTCCTGCTGCTACTGGCGTATTTACCCTTACCTAAACAGTAAGGAAGCAAAATGTTTGCTCAAGCCCCGTTTTCGGGTGCCCCTTTTGCAGCAGAAGAGGGGATAGAACAGTTTGCGATAACGCCAGCTACTGGCGCAATTGTTGTTGCTGGTGCGGCTCCAAATTTACAGCGCACGTTTACGGTTACAACAGTTGTAGGTGCGGTTTCGTTGCAAGGGTTGCAACCCATAGTTTCTGTTGGAAGTTTTGTATCCACAGTTACGGGTTCAATAGTTACACAGGGAAATATTCCAGGCACTGCAATTGGAAGTGTTAGGCAACCGGCGTCTGGTGCAATTAATTTACAGGGACACGCCCCAAGTTTATTTAGGCAAACCTTTATTGCTCCAACTGGATCAACCCTTATTATTGGGTCTGCTCCAAGCATTGTTTTAACACAAAGAATTATTAGCCCAGCAACAAGGGCGGTCGTTTTAAATGGTGCAGCACCAGTTATTCAATTAGGCATTGTTCCCGCAACAGGCGCTCTTTTGGCGCAGGGAAGTTTGCCAGGGATTGACAACCCAATTACTACATTAGTTGGGTCTGCGACATTTGCAGGATCAGCTCCACAGGTTGTTCCTGGGCAACCAGTGTTCCCTCAAGCTGGAGCAGTAGTAATTGCTACAAACGCACCAAGCGTAATTCAAAACGCAATTATAACACCGGGAACAGCAAACTTAGTGATAGTGACTTTTGCTCCCAAACGGCAAAGCCCAAATTGGGTCGTAATAAACGATGCTCAGAATCCAAATTGGGTTGTAATAAACGATGCTCAGAATCCAAATTGGATACCGGTTGCAGCATAGAGGATAGATCATGCCACTTGTACTAAAAGACAGAGTCAAAGAGACTACGACCACAACGAGCACCGGCACATACACGCTTGCCGGGGCCGTAACAGGTTACCAGGCGTTTTCCGTTATTGGGGACGGCAATACAACCTACTACGCAGTGACAAATGGGACAGACTGGGAGGTAGGCATTGGAACCTATACATCCTCTGGTACGACACTCAGCCGGGACACAATTTTAGAGTCATCCAATTCTGGAAACGCCGTTAACTGGAGCGCTGGCACCAAGGACATTTTCTGTACGTATCCAGCCGAACGGTCGATGTATGTGGATGGCACGACGATTACGCCAGCTATATCAGCCAGGCTTGGGTTTACTAACTTGGCCCAAGGTTCTGCTCTTTCTGTTTTAGGGGTCACCGGTAACGCTACAGCGGACAACGCAAGCATAGCTGCTGGTACAGACAACCAAGTTCTTCGTAGGTCTGGTACATCAGTAGCGTTTGGTGCAGTCAACCTTGCGTCAACAGATGCTGTCACTGGAGATCTTCCATTCTCTAATCTTGCCCAAGGTTCTGCCCTTTCAGTTCTTGGTGTTACAGGTAATGCTACGGCAGACAATGCGAGCATTGCGGCAGGCACTGATAATCAAGTGCTTCGTAGGTCAGGAACAGCGCTTGCTTTTGGCGCGATAAACCTTGCTTCAACTGATGCGGTTACAGGCGATCTACCATTTACAAACATTGCACAGATAGCCGGCCTATCTGTTGCAGGTAGGTCAGCAAATAGCACAGGCGACTTAGCTGCAATTACAGCGGCAGCAGACCACAATGTTCTGCGTAGATCAGGTACAACGATAGGTTTTGGCGCTATTAACCTTGCTCAATCTGGAGCGGTCACGGGAACTCTTGCTGCTGGCAACGGTGGTACTGGGATTACGTCTCTTGGAGCCGGCGTAGCCACATGGCTAGGAACTCCTTCGTCTGCAAACCTTGCTACCGCTGTTACGGATGAGACAGGTTCTGGTTTGTTGGTTTTTGCTACCACGCCAGTCATTACTGGTCTACGAGAAAAAAGCACCGCCGTATCTGCTTCAGATATTGATCTAGCGGCGGGCAACTACTTTACCAAAACCATTTCTGGAACGACCACGTTTACGGTATCGAACGTAGCGACCAGCGGTGACGTTGGGGCGTTTGTATTGGTGCTTACTAATGGTGGTTCTGCGACCGTAAACTGGTTCTCTGGTGTCACGTGGGCGGGAGGAACGCCGCCAACACTCACCACTTCTGGTGTAGACATTATTGGGTTTTTCACCATCAATGCTGGCACTACTTGGCGTGGATTATTACTTGCTAAGGATATTAAATAATGAGCGTTAGAGATATTCTTCAAGCAGCAGCAGGGGTAGGAGGAGCTCCTCCCGTATCTAACGCCTGGGACTTAGCCTTTGCTACCTTTGAAGGAATAGCGCCAAATGCTTCTATTTCTGGATATGAAATTAACGCTACAGATGTAAAGTTTAGTTCTGATGGCACGAAGATGTATGTCCTTGGTGATCAAAGAGATGCCGTCCTGCAATACAACTTATCCACACCGTATCAACCAAGTACGGCGGTGTTTCCTAGAAAAAATGTGAGTGCGGAGGAAATAAATCCAACTGGAGTGGAGTTTAAGCCAGACGGTACAAAGATGTATGTTATTGGATCAACAGGTGATGACGTAAATGAATATGATTTATCTACAGCATGGGATGTAACCACAGCATCTTATGTTCAAAACTTTTCTGTATCGGCGCAAGCAGGAACAAGTCCAGCAAAAGTTAGGTTCAAAGATGATGGAACAAAAATGTATGTTCTATCTAGTAGTAATGACGAGGTTTATCAGTATTCTTTATCTACCGCATGGAATGTCAGCACAGCATCTTATGATTCTGTAAGCCTAAGTGTTACCAGCCAAGAAGCAACTCCTAGAGGGCTATTTTTTGGTGACTCAGGGACGAAGATGTATATCGTTGGGGAGGTAAACGATACCGTCTATCAATACACACTCACAAGTGGTTGGGATTTATCAACGGCTTCTTACGCCAGTTTATCTTTTAGTGTTACATCTCAAGAAACTCTGCCAACTGATGTGTTTTTCAAATCAGACGGAACAATAATGTATGTTATTGGGACACTTGGTGATGATGTAAACCAATATGCTCTTTCGTCTGCTTGGAATGTAAGCACTGCATCATTTACAAAAGTTTCCTTACCAAGTTTTAATACTTGGTTTGGTGAAATAAATCCTAATGGCGTTTATATAAAACCTGACGGAACTCAACTCTATGTTGTAGGTTCAACAACAGACTCCGTATGGCAGCAATCTATGTCATCTGCTTGGGATGTTGCGACACTTATCCCTGGGTTGTATGTAAACGCACAAGAGTCAGCACCGCAAGGATTAGCGTTTAAGAACGATGGTACGAAGATGTACATCGTTGGAACTTCTAATGACACCGTTTACCAATACTCTTTAGCGACTGCTTGGGATGTACTAACAGCGACCTATGACTCTGTAAGTTTTAGCGTTGCGACACAAGAGATCACGCCAAATGGAATTACATTTAAAACTGACGGCACTAAGATGTACATTATTGGGTCATCTGGTGATGATGTAAATGAGTACAATCTTTCAACTGCATGGAATGTATCTACGGCTTCTTTTGTGCAAGTGTTTTCTGTATTTGCACAAACTGGAACAACTCCAGCAAAAGTTGAGTTTAAAGATGATGGAACTAAGATGTATGTTCTGTCTAATTCTAATAACACAGTTTTTCAATACACCTTATCTTCAGCATGGGATGTAAGTACAGCATCTTACGATTCTGTGTCTTATGCATTTGCAGCGATTAATGGAGAAAACAATAGTTCTGGCCTCGCTTTTGCTGACTCAGGTACTAAGATGTATATAATCGGCTCAGTTACAGACCGTGTATGGGGCTTTGCACTAGGTACTGCATGGAACCTTGCGACTACTAATTCTTACTATAGAAGTGTGGCGGCGGAGGAGAATGGCCCAAGATCTGTTACTTTTAAACCAGACGGCACAGAAATGTACGTTCTTGGTGAAACAGGCGATGATGTCAATCAGTATTCCATATCTACTGCATGGCAAGTACAGACAGCATCTTATGTGCGTGTGTTTGGTGTTGGCACTCAGACAGGAGCAGCACCAGCACAAGTACAGTTCAAAGATGACGGTACTAAGATGTATGTGCTATCCAACACTAATGATGCAATCTACCAATACAGTCTTTCAACTGCTTGGAATATATCTACTGCTACATATGACACCGTAAGTTTTAGTGTTACATCACAAGAATCATTACCTAGAGGTATGTTTTTTGGTGATGCTGGAACGAAACTATATGTAGTAGGAACAACAAACAATACTGTTTACCAATACACTTTATCTTCTGCATGGGATTTATCTACTGCTTCGTATGCAAGCAAGTCTTTTAGTGTTGCAACGCAAGAAACATCTCCATATGCAGTTTTTATAGGTAACAACGGTTCAGCAATGTACATTGTTGGATTTGCTAACGACACGGTTTATCAATACACATTAGCAACACCGTGGGATGTTTCTACCGCATCTTATGCAACTAAAAGTTTTGCAGTAGGTGTTTATGAAACTAACCCAAGTGCGGTATGGTTCAAAGACGATGGTTTAAGTTTTTATGTTGTTGGGTCGGCCAACGATGTTGTATGGCAGTTCACAATTTCCTAGAAAGGAAAGATCATGCTTTATGTAAAAGTATCTAATGGTTCTGTGCAGTTTCCTTACACGATAGGGCAACTCCGCAAAGACAATCCCAACACAAGTTTCCCTGCCTACATTACAGAAGGCATTCTTGCAAACTACAGCGTCTATCCTATTGTTGAGGTCACGCCGCCAGTAGTTGATCCTCTTACCCAAAGACATGAGCAGACCACGCCGGTGCGGGTAGATGACAAGTGGACTCAGGTATGGCAGGTCATTCAGTTATCTGAAGACAAGGCCGCAGCCAACGTAAGGGCTAAGAGGAACCAGCTTCTTACAGACAGTGATTGGACCCAGGTATTAGATGCGCCTGTAGATCGTACTGCGTGGGAGACTTATCGGCAGGCATTGCGTGACCTACCGCAGCAAGAGAGCTTCCCGTATTCTGTGCAGTGGCCTACAATGTAACAAACTTATTGGAGTAAATCATGGCAAGTTCATACAACAACCTTCTAAACATCGAAGAGATAGGTACCGGTGAGCAGGCGGGTACCTGGGGTACAACCACCAACACCAATATAGCCGACACATTGCCGGAAGCAATTACGGGACGAGCTTCAGCAAGTATTAATGCGCCAACTGGGCCTCTTAATCTAGAGTATATCGATAGCAACTCACCTCAGGCGGTGCGTAACTTAGTGCTAAATATTCAGTCTTCTGGCAATTTAACAGGGACTAGCAATGTAGTTATACCCAACCGTCAAAAACAATACATTGTTGAAAACAACACTACCGGTACACCATCAGGGCAAAGTATCGTTATTAAAACCGCTGCTGGCACGGGCGTAACAATACCTAATGGTAAAAAGGCGCATGTATTTTGTGATGGTACTAACGTAAGATTTGCGGATGATTACGTAGATATTAATGGCGGTTCTATTGACGACACGCCTATTGGCGCTGCAACGCCTTCTACTGGTGTCTTTACAACGGGTACTATCGACACGCTCCTCGTCGGTACGCAGACCAACAAGGCCACTATCAGCTACACCACGGATGCCGCACGTACGATAACCATACCTGCCGTGTCAGGCAATAGAACCTTTGCGTTCCTTGAAGAAGCTCAGACGTTTACAGCAGCACAGACATATAACGCTAACCAGACTGTTGCAGCTAATTTAATCTTTAGTGGTAACGCACGGCGTATTCAGGGGGCTTTTGCTACTTACAGTAACAACTCAACAATTTTTCAAAACAGCACGACTAACGCCACCACAGCTCTCAATGTTATGCCTAACGGTACAGGTGGGGCATCAGCGATTCATTTAAGCTCGACAAGCGATCTGACGGATTCTACTCAAGCAGCGTTGTTTGTTGATGCAGATTCTGTTGCATTGTTTTCTTTAGCAAATGGTACAAAGTCTCTTAAACAATTACGTCTTGTAAACGGCGGTATTGCTAGGCTTAATATAAATCCTGATGGTGCGGTTGCCGTTGGTGGCGAGCCTGTAGCTGGGTATAGATTAAGTGTTGATGGGCCATTAATTACTAACAATGCTGTGCTTTTTACCGCTGTATATGGCGTAACCGTAGGCGGTTCATTTAGAACAGTCTACATAGATTCTAATGGTCAACTTGGTGGGTTAAGCTCCACCAGAGAATCCAAAGCGAACATCGCCGCAGTGGAAGACACAAGCTGGTTGATGAACCTAGAGCCGGTATCGTTTAAGCGCCGCAAGAAAGACAAAGCCGGTGCCTACACTGCCGAGACCTACGACAACACCGAGTACGGGCTTATTGCTGACGATGTTGTCAATGTGCGCCCAGAGATTTGTGTGATGGCAGACGGCAAACTCTCAGGCATTAACTACGAGCAGCTTATATCCCCCATGCTCAAAGAGATTCAGAAGCTACGGGCTGAAGTAGAAGCATTAAAGGCGAAAGGATAAGTCATGCAATGGAGCGTATTTAACCTAGTACGGATTCTGCCCGGTAACGTGGTAGAGACCGTTTGCTGCAATGTCTCGCTTACTGAAGGCCAATACACCGCTTCAGATCAGCTCTATCAGCACGTCCCCTACAAGTCACCTGACTCCCCAGACTTTATACCGTTTGACCAGTTAACAGAGGCTGAGACAATAGAGTGGGTCAAACAGCAACTAGGGCCATTTGGCGTAGACCAGATTGAGCGTGGGCTACAGCAGAACATTCTTGCCCAACAAATAAAAACCGCTAACGGGGTGCCTTGGTAATGGAAAGGGTTTGTCATGTTGTTAGAACTAGCCGCTGCCAACGCAGCCTTTGCAGTCATCAAGGAGGCAATAAATAACAGCGGGGAGATCATCCAGGCTGGCAAGGCGGTATTTGAGTATTTCGACAACAAGGCAAAGATTCAAGAAAAGGTAATAGCAACACCGGATCACAAGCGCAACGACTTAGAAGAGTTCTTTGCGCTGGAGCAGTTAAAGAAGCAAGAGCAAGAACTGCGTGAGATGTTTATTTACCAGGGTAGACCTGGGTTGTGGGATGACTGGCAGGCGTTTCAGGTCAAGGCTAGGCAGAACAGAGAAGCGGCGGCACGGGAAGTAGCCAAGGCAGCGCAGGAGAAGAAGGCTAGACGTACAAGGTTGATGGAGCAGCTTCTTCTGGGGTTCTGGTTGTTTGTGGCTGGATCGATATTTGTTGGGCTGATGGTCGGTGCTATTTGGCTGTATATGCTCAAAGGCCGGTCATGAATGACAAGCAGAGGATGTGGAACATACTTAAAGGATCTGGTATGAAATACACAGCAGAAGAAATTCAAACGATGGTCTGGGCCACAGTGGTCATAGGCGTCTTGTCGTTGCTGGTTATCTCAACCATTGGCATCATTCTTAGTGTTTTGTTTGTAGACCACGACTTGAACCATATGGCACCCATAGACCAAAAGTTCCTTGAGATTTTGAAAGAGATCATGCTGGTTGCAATTGGTGTGATCTCCGGTGTTGCCAGCACAAAGATAGGGAAATAATGGAAAACGACATCAAACTTCTTAAAGCCCAGGCTCAGATTGAGCTTGACAAGTTAGAGTCGCAAGCCGATGCAAAAGATGTTGCGGGTAAGGCGATTGGTAAGCATGGTCTAGCGTACATCACAGCCATAGTGGTGATCGGCGTCATTGCCAGTATCTTCTTGGATGAAAACAAGATGGCTGCGGTTATGGGTCTGCTTGGTGCTTCCCTTACCGCCTTGATCTCTATGCTTAACGGCATCGCTGGTACGGCACCAAAGCAGGAGCGCCCAGAGTTTGAGGTCATCAAGACTCTTATTGACCGTCTCGACAAACTCGCAGACAAAGCCGAGCCTATGGCAGTCACGGTAGATGGTGAGCGGGTCACGGTGCGGAAGGGCGAGGACGTAGTTACAACCGGAAAGGGTAAGTGATGCTACCAATTGCCGCCCTGCTGTCAATTGGAGAGAAGGTCTTAGATAAGGTCATTCCCGACCCCGGTGCTAAAGCAGAAGCCCAGGCCAAACTCATGGAGATGGCGCAGAAGGGTGATCTTGCTGAACTGGAATTCATGGCTAAGGAAATGGCTTCAGCCCGTGACCGTGAGGTGCAGATTGCCACTAGCGAGTTTGCACCCATGCTTAACAAGATCGTTACCCCGATCCTTGCCCTGGGAACCGTAGCGTTGACCTTCATTCTGTACGCCATCATCATCTTTGTTGACGTTAACGAGCAGTCCAAAGACATCCTGATTTACGTGCTGGGAGCGCTGACTTCGGCTGTAACGATGGTGCTGGGGTACTACTTTGGCAGCTCTGCTGGTAGCAAAGAGAAAGACCAAAAGATTAAGGATTTAATGAAATGACCCAACTGACCAAGAACTTTAGCCTTGCCGAGATGGTGAAGTCTGAGACGGCGCTACGCCACGACCTGCCAAATAACCCTGGCCCAGAAGAGATGAACAACCTTCTTCAACTCTGCGCTAACGTATTGCAGCCGATCCGTGACCACTACCAGAAGGGCGTCAAGGTCAACTCGGGCTATCGCTCACCGGATGTAAATGCTAAAGTAGGGGGGTCAAGAACCTCGGATCACTGCCGGGGTATGGCTGCTGACATTGAGATACCGGGGGTGCCAAATGCAGAGCTTGCTGCTTATATTAGAGACAACCTGGCTTACACACAGCTTATTTTGGAATTCTATACTCCTGGCGTACCTGACAGTGGTTGGGTTCATGTTAGTTACGATGACAAAGATCTGAAGAAGCAGGTCTTGACCGCAACGAAAAAAGACGGCAAAACCGTGTATCTGCCTGGACTGGTAGCCTAATATGGCGTTTATAAAACTGATCTTTAAGCCCGGTATCAACCGAGACACTACCAACTACGCTAACGAAGGCGGTTGGTACGAGTGCGATAAGGTTCGTTTTTATTCAGGATATCCACAGAAACTGGGTGGCTGGGTTAAATATTCACCGGAAACTTTTATTGGTGTGTGTCGCCAAATGTGGAATTGGTTTACGTCTTACACAGATGACTTGATGTCAATAGGTACAGATAAGAAGCTTTACATCGAAACAGGCGCTCAGTATTTTGATATCACACCAATCCGTGCCACGTTTACTACCCCTACCACAAACAACTGTGTTGAGACGGGGTTTACAGGTACTGGCACTATAGATGACGGGTCTGGTGGTGCAGGAACAATACTTACTATTTCTGCCGTTACTTCTGGTTCTCTTGCTGTAGGCAATGTGATAACTACTGGCGCTTCTGCTGGTACAACAATTGTTGCTTTTCTTACTGGAACAGGTGGAACAGGAACTTATCAAGTAAGCATTTCTCAAAACGTAGGTTCTACGACTATTGCTGTCGCTGCCTCTACTACTGTTACGTTTGCGATAACCGCTCATGGTTGCCAAGTGGGAGACTATATAACTGTCTCAGGCGTTACTGGTAACGTAGGTGGCGTACCTAATGCAGATCTCAATAAAGAGCTTGTTGTCACACAGTTCATTGATGCTAACAACTTTACGGTTGTAGTGGCTACAGCCTCGACTTCAGTGGCTACAGGTGGTGGCTCAGGTATAACTGTGGCTTGTCAAATTAATGTTGGTTTCTTTTCCCAAACAGCGGGTTACGGCTGGGGTACGGGTGGATGGGGTAGTGTTGGATGGAGCCTTTCATCTTCACAGCCGGTTTATTTGCCTCAACGAGATTGGTTCTTTGACAACTTTGACAATGATCTTGTAGCTAATATTCGTGCCAGTACAACCACAGGAACTGATATCCCTGTCGGCGGAGAAATCTATTATTGGGAACGAGGGACATCTTTAGACCCGACTACAGCGCTTGCTACACGAGCAGTGCTTTTATCTTCGTTGTCCGGTGCTGATTCTGTACCTGTGACTGCTGGGCAAATTCTTGTTTCGCAGAATGATAAGCACTTGTTGGCATTTGGCTGTCAACCTTTTGGTGGTGCCGCAGATGACTATGATCCCTTACTCATTCGTTGGGCTAGTCAAGATGATCCGATGTATTGGAATCCAACTGGTAATGCTCCAAGTGGAGTTAGTTCGGCGGGATCTTTAAGAGTTTCTCGTGGCTCTCAAATCATTCGTGCTATACCTACTCGCCAAGAAATAGTAATTTTTACTGACACGCACGTTTATTCGCTTCAATTCTTGGGCACCACTGATGTTTTTGGCTTACAAGAATTGTCTGACAGTATCTCAATCATGTCGCCTCGTGCGCCGACTTCAGTCAACAACGTGGTCTTCTGGATGGGTACTGACAAGTTTTATATGTACGACGGTCGTGTACAGGTTCTACCCTGCACTCTTCGTGAATACGTCTTTAAGGACATTAACCTAGCGCAGTCAAATCAGGTTATTTCTGGCACGAATGAGAGTTATAACGAGGTGTGGTGGTATTATTGTAGTGCCAATTCAAATGTCATTAATCGTTACATTGTTTACAACTACCTAGAGCAGAGCTGGTACTACGGCAATCTTGAGCGTACAGCTTGGCTGGATAAGTCATCTTCTGGTAAACCCTTAGCCACAGAGTACAATCCAAATACAGAGCTTTCGTATCTATACGAACACGAAGTTGGTGTAGACGCTGACGGTGCGCCCATGGTTTCATATATTCAATCTTCAGACTTTGATCTGAATGATGGTGAGAAGTTTATGCTTACCCGCCGTATGATTCCTGATATTAACTTCACAACATCCACAGCAGAAAATCCAGAGATTGATTTAACCATTCGCCCAAGAAATTGGCCTGGATCTAACTTCACCAATGACCCATCTGATACACAGCGGGTTATCCAGACTTCAGTTAGCCAATACACAAATCAGATTTTCGTTCGGGCAAGAGCCAGACAGTTAGCAGTAAAGATAGCCTCTGATGATCTTGGAGTGTTCTGGCAGTTGGGCGTGCTTCGTTTAGATGCTAGAGAGGATGGTAAGCAGTAAATGGGGATGATCAAGTTCAAGTCCCCTGCGCTACCGCTCCCCCGTGAGTTGTACAACAGGCAGTACTTCGACCAGTTCATCAGGGTTCTTACCCTGTATTTCAACCAGCTAGACTCGACCACACCTCTTCAAAACGACTACTACGTAGGTGGTGGCTGGCTACTGACAATCCCGCACATCTCTGCTTCAGACTCTACCGATCAGGTCGCTGGCGGTGATGACACGCCTACGGTTGTAGAGTGGAACACGCTTGACTCAAGCTTTGGCTGGACGTTGGCTGCACCGGGCACTGCTACTGCTGGATATGATGGGGTCTATAAAATAACGTACAGCTTACAGTTCATTAATACAGCTAATGCCGTTCACTACGCCACGGTATGGATTAAGGTTAACAATAATGACGTAGCTGACTCAGCCACAATCTTTACCGTACCGGCCCGTAAAAGCGCTACTCCTGGCGAAGAGGGGTACCTTGCGGCCTATTCTGAAGCTACATTTAGCATGAACGCTGGGGATGAGGTAGAACTTTACTGGGCAACTGACTTAGCTGGCGACCCTACGGTGCCGACTAATGGGGTCTATATTTTTCACGATGCTGCCCAGACAACTCCTTTTGCTAGACCAGCCATACCGTCTGCCATCGGGTCAATTACTTTTGTCTCGGCCCTTTCCTGAACCTTGATTAAACCTTAAAATACTGCTATGGCTAACCAAACTACAGTAGATACCGCGCCCTTGTTGGCAATGCCAACTTCTCGACCTTCTTTAGACCAGGTTATTCAGGTTATTGGCGGAGAAAGGTCTGGTGAGTTTGCACCCGCTTACATGCCTGAGTATGCTGGGCTACGAGGTATCCCGGCTCAGGCTATGGTTATGCCGACTCAGTTCGCGGCGATGCCTCAGTTTGCTGCCCCAGTACAACAGGCTCCGGTACCGGTTGCCCGATCCGCTGGGCGCACTTTCACACCTTTTGTGGTACCTGAAAGGAAAGCGGTAACAGAAGCACAAAAAGAACTTTTTACCGGTCAAACACCTATTGCACGAACTACTTCTGGTGAACTAATTTATGCATTACCGGCGAAGCCTGGAGGTATAGACTATACGAAACACACCATCATTGGTAGGTATAACGGAATGCCCGTTTACGCCGAAGCCCCACCCGCTGATCCAAATTCTTATATGGGTAACAAAGAAGGTGGTCTGATCGCCCTCGCTAAAGGCGGCTCTGTAGCGCAAGAAGCCCAAGGGTTAGCGTCATTAGGTCGTGGTGGTGACAACATGCTCGTTCACATGTCGCCCGAAGAAGTTAGTGGTCTGCGTGCTTTGGCAATGCAACAAGGTACCGATCTGACTATTAACCCAGATACGGGTTTACCCGAAGCATTAAAGCTTAAGAAACTGTTTAGGGCGTTGGCACCTGTACTTCCTTTTGTGTTACCCATGACGGCGCCTCTAAGTCTTGCTATGAAGGCTGGATTATCTGGGCTTATCGGCGGCTTTGCCGCTCCTGGTAAAGGATTTAATTTTAAGCAGGGATTAAAGACCGGACTTATGGCCTACGCTGGTGGAAAAATGATGGGAATGGACGCCGCTCAAGCTGGTACTCCCGGTACTACTGGCGCTCCTGGTACTCCTGGTACTCCCGCCGCTCCTGCTGATGTAGGCGCGGCATATGGTGGGGTTGATGGAGCGTTTGCTGCACCGCCGACTCCGTACACTCCTGTAGCGAATACCCCCATAGATATGACCGCTATGGCTCCTACTGGTGCTGGTCAATATACTCCTATAGGCACTAATACTCCGATAGACATGACCGCTATGCCACCTGCTCCGCCAAGTGATGCTGCAGTAAACGCAGGTATTGGTGGTTCAGAGTTTCCCGGTAATTTCTCTACTCGTGTAGAAACCGCTGCTCCTCCTGCCGCTACTGTTGATGCTAGTGGAAAACCTGTTAAAGAAATTACGGGTTTTGAAAAAGCCACCGGTATTTCCCCGACAACTGCCGTTATTGGCGGTGGTATTGGATTAAGTGCTATTCAGGCTAGTAAAGAGATGGATCTTTTTCAACAACAAGCGGCAGCGGAAGCTGCTGAAAGAGAAAAAAGACGTCGGGAAGGTGAAGAGACTTTTGCTAGATCTTTAGGTCAAGTGCCTGTCTACCGTGTAGCCGGTGGTGGACTTATAGCTTTGGCTCGTGGCGGGATGCCTACTTTTGAGTACGGTGGTACAACTGCACAGACCGGTGAGCCTCGGATGGTTAAAGGTGCCGGTGATGGCATGAGCGATAATGTGCCAGCCAACATTGAGGGTGTCCAAGAAGCACGGCTGGCTAACGATGAGTTTGTAGTACCTGCTGATGTCGTAGCAGATATTGGTAACGGATCTAGTAGTGCTGGGGCTAAAAAGCTGTATGCCATGATGGATCGCATACGTAACGCACGGCACGGTACAACTGAACAACCCCCTGAGATTAAAGCCGAGCGCTTTATGCCTGCTTAAAGGATAGATTATGGCAACGTCTACAGTTACCCAAACTGGCGAAATACCTGAGATATTACGACCGTTTTATACCGGTAAAGAAGGTCAGCCTGGACTTATTGAACGGGGTATCTCTGAGATATTTCCTCCAGGGTTTGACACCGCGCAAGATGCTTATAGGTATCGGTATCGTGACCTAATTAACCAAGGTCTGATGGGTGAAGGCGCAATCGCTGGTCTTACTCAAGGACAACAAGAACTTGGTCAAAGAATAGACGCGCTACAAACTCCCGGTGCTTTTGGTGCTGCACAGCAGTTCGGTCAAGTAGCAGGGCAAGGTCTGGCTGGCTTGCAGAACCTTCAGGCTATGGGGGTGGCTGCACCTGAGTTGATGCAGTATCAGTTAGCTGGGCCACAGATGTTCGGTAGCGAACAGGCTCAGCAATACATGTCTCCCTATATGCAAGGTGTTGTTGATGTTCAGCAACGCAAGGCCGTTGATGCAGCGCGTCAAGCTCAACTGGGAGCAAACCTCGGCGCGGCTCGTACTGGTACTTATGGAGGTACAAGGCAAGCTGTTGCCCAAGGATTAAGGGAATCTGGGCTTCGTCAAGAGATGGGGGATATTCAGCTTAGAGGTCTGCAAGATGCTTACACCCAAGCCGCTCAGCAATTTGAGCGTGACCGCGCCGCCCAGATGCGTACCGGTGAGCAGAACTTAGCCGCCTCTCTTGGGGTACAACAACTCGGCGCTGGTCAAAGTCTTGAGGCTCAGAGGGCGAATCAGACTGCGGCATTGCAGGCAGCACAACAACGACTTGGCGCAGGACAAGCACTTGCTGGACTTTCTCAGACTATGGGCGGTCTTGGTGTGCAACAGCTTGCTGGTCAAATGGACATCCTTAAAACGCAAGGTGCATTTGGTGATCTTGAGCGGTCTATTGAGCAACAAAAACTTGATGCACAACGTCAGGCGCTTATGGAGCAAGCCGAGTACGGCACCACACAGATTGGTCAGCTATCTAATTTGCTTCGTGGCGTACCTCTTTCTGATACTAGACAGACTACGACTACACCGCCTCCGTCGTTTGCCAGCCAGCTTACGGGTATGGGTCTTACCGGGATTGGCCTGTATAACCTTCTTGGTGGGGGTAAATCGTCATGAGTCTCGCGCGTTTAGGTGAAGTCATTGAGAACCCGTCTGTTACGCAGATTATGGCTGCGTACCCGACTAAAAAAATATTTGATGAGGCTGTAAAGCAAGGCAAGATTAAGCCGACTACAGAAGCTGGTGTGGTGGCTAACATATACAACCGCATCGTCAATGAAGCATTAGCCCAACAAGCTCAGACGGAAACTACGGTTTTCCAAGACAATACGCGGCCTGCCCCTCAGATGGGTCTAGCCGCAGCGCAACAAATGCAGGGTCAACCCGCAGGTGCTGGGTTAGATCAGATCCCCGTACCGGAACAGATGTTTAATCAGCCGCAGGGTATGGCTGGTGGCGGGATTGTTGCGTTTCAGAGTGCTGGGTTTGTAGCAGACCGAAGACTTCTTGCCATGATGAACGGACAAGAACGGGCTGAGTATCAGATGACTGGCAAAATACCTGAAAGACTTCAACCGCGTATGGAAGGTAGTGACGCTAGGTTTGCTCGTCAAGGCACGGGTGTACCCATGTCTTCTGCGGGGCTTGCTGCTCAAGGCTTTACCCCACCCACTGCTCCCTCTTCACTACCTAGTGCTGCATCTAATTTACCCTCTACTGCTCAAACTGCGGCGCAGCAAGCGGCTGTACCTACCCCTGAACCGACTATAGAAGATCTTGTTAAGCAGGATCTTGAAATGAGGAACCGTATTCTTGGTGTAGACCCAACTAGGGCTAAGCTAAAAGAATTGTACGAGAAGCAAGAAAAATCTGCGGAAGAAGACTCTCGTAAAGACCAGGCTATGCGTCTTATTGAGGCGGGTCTTGGTATTTCTGGTGGAACCTCCCCGTATTTTGCTGCTAACTTAGCAGGTGCCGCACCTGCCATTAAGGGTTACGGTGAAGATGTTCGTGCCCGGCGCAAAGAGGCTACTGAGCGTGCCAAAGGTATGGCTGAACTTGAAGGCATGGAGCGTAAAGAGAAGGCTGAAGTTCTTGGTCAGACGATGGCTCAGCGTAGGGAAGAAAAGAAAACTAAAGAGGACCGCGAGTTTAGAGAAAAGCTTGTACGTCTTGAGGCCTCTCTTAAACCTGAAGACTTCAATCGCTACGCCGCACGTATACTTGAAAAAGGTACACCGGCACAAAAGTCTGCGATAGAAAAATTAATAGCAAGGAACAGAGGTTCGGAAACCTTTACTTACGAAGACGCGGCTAAACTTGTAGACGATAGAATTGCTAAAGATTCGTTGCTAATAAAACGAATACAGGATAGAGAAAAAGCCGCCGGTAGACCTGTGCCTGATGAAGATACGGTAAGACGTAGACTTATTGAGCAAGAAAGACGCGCGGCTGGGGCGGGAACAAGCGCTGCTAACTCAGATTTACTTAGAAGGGCTGACGCAATCATAGGGTCACAGTAAATGGCTACCTTAGAACAGTATGCTCAATGGTTAGTAAATAACCAAGATAAAAAAGGTACGCCTGATTTTGAGACTGTAGCGTCAGCGTATAAAGCTTTAAGAAGCCAAGGGCAGATTGAAGAGACCTTTATACAGCCCAAACCCGAAGAACAGTCAGTCTTCCGTTCAATAGCCGACGTTCCGTTAGCCGTAGGGCGCGGCGCAGTCCAGGGCGTTCGCATGATCGCCGAAGCATTTGGTGCGGGTAACCCCGTAGCTGAGTCGCTTGTTGGTGTAGAAGGCTACATTGGTGATCTGATGTCAGCGCAGTCTAAGGCTGACGCGCAAGAAGTCTCCCGAATCATGAAGGAGGCTGAGGACAAAGGTCTTGGCGCACAACTCGGGGCCGCTCTCAAAGCTCTTACCGTTGCCCCTGTAGATTTAGTTTCTCAGGCATTGGGCACTGCCGCACCTATGATCCTTGGTGGTCTTGCTGGTGTCGGCGCTAGAGGTGTTGCTGCTGGTAGGGCGTTGACTGCGGCTGAGAAAGCCTCCACTGCTACCGGTGTGTCCACTGGCCTTGGCGCCACTATGGGTGCCGGTGTTGTTAAGGGCACTATTTACGGTTCTGTCAAAGATGCTCTCATGGAGGCTGGACAGGACGAAGCCACAGCCGAAGCCAAGGCTCAAGAAGCACAAGCCTACGGCGGTGAAAACTGGGGATCAATTCTTGCTGGTACGGTACTCGGTGGTGTAGCAGGCCGCACCGGTGTGGAGAAGATGATTCTCGGTAAATTTGCGGCTAAAGAAGGTGCTGAGCAAGCACTATTACCCGCAGCCGGTAGAGGTGCCGTAACAGAAGCCGTACCCGAAGCAGTGCAGGCAGGCCAGGAGAAGATGGCTGAGAATATTGCACTGCAGAAGTTCGCTGATGAGACTGGGGAAGAAGTCCCACTATTCCGTGGCGTAGCAGGTCAAGCAGCCCTAGAAGGTCTGGTTGGTGGTGCGCTTGGTGCCGGTGTTGGTGCCACTACCCGCACTAGACCCGCCCCTGTTACTCCCACTGGTGAACCCACTGAACCACAGATCACTGAAGAACAACGTGCAGCCGCAGAGCAAGTAGATCTAGGCGATGCTCTAGCACAAGCCCGTGCGGGTGTAACTGATGTGGGCACTGATGAGGATGCAGATTATCAGGCGTATATGGCTGGACAGACAGCCACCCCTGCTACTCCCACGGCACCTGTAACAGAAAAGCCCAAGCGCGGTAAAAAAGCTAAGGTAGAACTGTCTGCAGAAGAACAGAAAGCCGTAGACGCATATAACACTCCTGAAGTTGCGGCACAGGCAGCGGCGCAGAAGGCTGCTATAGATGAACAATTAAGTCTTGATCAAGAGGCAGAAGCAGAGGCTAGACAAGACGCTCGGGAAGAACGCGCTCGTTATGGGGCTGGTGAAACGGCTCAAACCCTGATGGCTGAACCTACCCCTGCCGAGGTTACGCAGCCTGCTATAGAAGCAACGCCAAAAGTAGAAGTTACTCAGCCTGTTGTACAGCCTTCTGTAGCAGTCACCGCTAAAGAAGAGTCTTTAGCTGATAAAAAAGAACGGCTTAAACAAGCTAGGGCCGCTAAAAATAAAGTTGCTAAGGGTCAGTTGGATATTGGTGAGACCTATGCTCAGACCGACGAAGGGGTAGCCTTAGATAACGAGATTGCCCAGCTTGAAGATGAAACAAGGATGATTGAGACGTATGAGCGTACTCGTCAGACACTTGGAAAGAGCGAAAAGAACAAGCCTTGGGAAGACTTAAGTGCCGACGAAAAGATGGTCTATGAAGACGCTCTTGGCGCTAATATTGTTTATGGTGTTGATGAGGCGCCAGACGCTAGAGAAGAATTTGAGACTAAAACAGAAGAAGAATTAGCAAGAGAACCTGCTCGTCGTAGAGCCGCTAAGTCTGAAAAACTAAAAGAAGGTATATCCGAAGGCCTAGAAGACATAGTACTAGGTGCAATTGGAGAACTTACTGCCTATCGTAAGTCTAAAGGCGAAGGTAAAGGCAAGAAAAACACTGCCATAGCCGCGTATGAAATTAACCGTAAGGCAGAGTCTAATTACAGAGGCATAAATCTACCCCGTTGGAATTTACTTCCTGAGCCAGCTAAAAAAGCATTCTTAGACAAAGTATTTTCACCAGAAGAGTCTAGTTCAGGCTACGCTGGCCCTACCTATGAAGTTCAGCAGGCTGGCTTCGACGCTGTCCAGGAACTTGTAAAAGAAGAGTTTGCGGCTGAACGGCCTGAGTTAGAGGAAGCAGCAAGACTGAAAGAATCTGAAGCTGCGGCACAACGTCGTGTTAGAGCCGAAGAAGAGACTGAGGAACTAAGTCTTAAACAGAAACTACCTGAAGATATTGTTCAGATCATTAAAGAGCCTGTTAAAGGTGGTGATACTGGGCAAAAGACTGAAAAAGTTCTTGAGTACTTAAGAAAGAATGCCAAGGGTGTTTATAAAGGTAAGGTCAAAGGTCTCTTATTTGATTATTCAGGTCTAACCGACAAAGTAACTTCTAAGATGAACCGCCTGGTTGCTGGTTCATTGAGCGGTCTTGGTCTTAAAACCAAAATACAATATGTCGATACGAACGACTTCATTGCCTACTACGACGCTAAAACAGATACGGTCTATGTTGGTAACCGTGGGTTGAACGAGACGGCTGTACTGCATGAACTTGTTCACGCGGCTACCGTAAAAGTTATTTTTGAAGTTAAAAACGAAACTGAGAAAGACCCAAGGAAGATTGAAGCGGTAAAGAGGCTAGAAGAGTTGATGGACTTTTCTAAGCGTAAGCTTTGGTCATACCTAGATAAGTCTCTGTCGCGTAAGGAAAGAGTAGATAGAGGGATGCCCTATAACCGGTTTAACCGGGCGTTCTTAAACATCTATGAGTTCGTTGCTTATGCAATGACAGACCCCAAGTTTCAGGCTGAGTTACAGAAACTCACTGCGCCTGGGCACTTGATTAAATATAGTGATATAAGAGATGAACCGGCTCTAACCGCAGAACAAACTACTGGGCTTCCGATTAAAGGAACATTCGCTGAAAAGAAATCGGAACAAGCGGAACCCGTTTCATACTCTGCTCTTGGAGACAATCCAAATAACTTGTATGCGGCTTTTGTTGAAGCTGTCGCTGATGTCATCGGTCTCTTTAGACGCGCTGCTACGGTAATCAAGTCTATAGGTGTACCGGCTCAGTTCTTTGAGCAAGGGCGTGCAAAGTCTGCTAAAGAGATCGAAGAAGACCTTGAATTGTCTGAAGATGACAAGGCAGAGATTGCCGAAGAGATGGGGGAACGGGCAAGAAATATAAGAAAAGAAGGTCGCGTCTATAACCCGCTTATTAAAAAAGCCGATGATCTTAATGGAAGATATACAAAACATTTAGCTGACCAGAGGCTTGCTGAAGAGCGTTTGGTTAAAGAAGCTCAGGCTGAGTTTGGGGCTAAGGGGCCGAAGGCTAAAGACTTTGACGCTCTACGTAAGATAGTAAACACTAAACCGGAAATGATCCGGTTTCGTCAGGAAGGTAACAAACTAAGAACAGAGATAGAGCAGCTCAATAAAGAACTGCGTGATGCAGATCTTGAAGACTTTGAGATTGAAGAGACCGTAGGGGATAAAAAGTACGGAGTGATGTATTCCGTTACCCCAGGTGCTTTAGGTAATCTATTCTTAGAGGTAGCTGGTGCATTTGACACCATCATTGCTGCACCGCCTGAGGGTGGGATACCTTCGTTTACTGTTGCTCCAGATAAAGAGTCTGGCATCCTGAGAGTTGGTGCGCCACAGCAGACACCTGAGCAGCAAGCACAGGCAGAAAAAGAACGCCTCATCAATAAGACCGAGAACGACCAGACTAGTTCGTTCAAGCGGTTTGGCGGTGTGATGCGTAATATATTTACCAAGCAAGGCTATAACGATCTAGTACGCAAGGTGCAGAACCGCACTAGAGAGTTTGTGCTTCTAGAGCGTAACCTTACGCGGCTTGGTATTGCCAATTGGGTTGGCGACAAGATAAATGTAATTAACACCACATTTAATGACGCTATTGGTAGAGCTACAAACAAACATACTGAATTTAAAGAGTTTGAAAGAGACGCGCTTGATGCTCTTCGTAACCTGATGCGCCTGCAGGGTAAGAAGTATTCGGAAGTCTTGGCTGATTTGCAGATGTATATGACGGGCCTTCACGATCATGAACGCCGTATGGAGTTGTTCTACAGGACTGTGCCGCTTATTGACTCAGCCAACACTCAGCGAGAACTTATTTACAGAGAACTTGGTAGTGATGCTCTAGGTAAATTGTATGATAAGAATAAAAAGGCTGCGGAAAGACGCACTAAAGAACTTAAGAACAAACTTATTCTGTTAGCCACAGACCGCAGTAACTTTAAATCTGGATTGTCGGCTGAGCAATTTGATCCTAACTCAGACGAGTACAACCCGCTAAGTTACCCTGCGGCTGTTGCGGCTATATTTAGAGACACCTATAAAGATGCCAGTTCTGAAGTAAAAGCTGAGTTGGAGAAGCTCTTTGGCACAGATACTGAACCCGGCCTCTTTAAACAGATACTAGATAAAGCTAAAGAAGTAAACGCCGAGTCTAATTACTTTACCGCACCCGTACAAAACTACATTAATTTCTATGGATACAAGCACTACTTCCCGTTTAAGGGTCGTGGTGGTGATACGGACAAGCAAGACAAATTAAACTTTACTGACCCGTTCATGAGTGAGCGGCTAGGGAACGACCACAAAGAAGGTCAGACTACGTTTATGGGCCGGCAGACTGCCGCCGACAATCCTGTGCTACAGATCTTTACTGAAGCCACTAAGTCATCTATGCGGTTCGGGTTTAAAAACGTACCCATAGCTATGAAGAATCTTATAGAACAAAAAATTGTAGCTGGTTCAGAAAAACCACTTAATATAAGTTTCCAAGAACGTTCTGTTCCAGGCTTTAAATTTGCTGACGCAGGTGTTAAACAGGATGCCTTTTTTGTCTACAAAGACGATGGCAGCATTGATGTATATGAGATTAATGACCCCAACATGCGTAGAGCGTTTAAGGGCATCTACGAAGAGTCGTCCCCGATTACAGATCTTTTGAACAAAGTAACCAGCACCATTGGTGCCATGCACACTCGCTATAACCCAGCGTTTGCACCACTGGACTTTACTCGTAACTTGATGACTTACGCTGGTTTGCTTGGGTCTAAGTACGGACCTAAAGCGGCTGGGCAGATGTACGCAGCTATGGCTGGCGTAATCGCTGACGGTGGCATCCATAAGACTTTTAAGTTCTCACGACTATTTTCTGCTGGCAATACCAAAGAGATGGAAGCGTTAGCTAAGTCTGACCCCTACTATGCGGATGTCAGAGAATACTATGGTCGTGGTGGGCAGGTAGCTTACATGGACGGCCTGACTAACTCCCAGGCGCTTGCGGCTGTAGCTAGTAAACTTTCAGCTAATAAAAAGTTTAATCTGGAAAACTTTCAGGACTTCACGGATGCTTATATGGCTATGTTTGAGATTACGTCTCGCGTAGCCGCATTCAGGATACTGAAGAGGCGGTTCATAGAAGAAGAAAAAATGGACCCTGAATCAGCTGCTGAACGGGCGAAGAGTGAAGCCAAAGATTTGGCTAACTTCCAGCAGGTAGGCGAGATAGGTCGTGGGTTGGGCGCGTTCTTTATGTTCTGGCGTCCAGCAGCTACTGGCGCGGTAAAGGCGATTGATGAAGTAATCATACCCGCACTAGATAACCGATCTGCAAAAGAGCTTACTGAATACTATAAAACTAGGCCCGGTGCCACAGACGCTGGCGTACAAAAAGCTGTAAGAGAACATCTTGAACAGCGTAAAAATGCTCGGTACATGGCGGCTATATTGTTCGGTGTAGGTATGTTTACCTACCTGATGGCTTACAGTCTTGCGGGTGAAGATGATGAGGGTAGGAACAAGGTACTGACCGATGACCCAAGTCGTTGGGTGAGGTTTGCCCGTATCAATCTTGGTGTACAAGAAAATGGTAGGGACTTAGTGTTCCAGATACCTTGGGGATTTGGCCCCGGTGCTTTGGCTTCCGCTGGCGCACAGGTTATGGCTACCTTATTTGGGGCGCAAGATCCTATGCGGATGGGTATTAATTTAGTACAGGCTGGCTCTGAATCTTTTGTACCGTTACCTGTATCTAAGATAGACCCGGTTTTAGATCCTACAAAATTTATTGTTGATAGTGCTATGCCGTCTGCATTACGACCACTTCTTCAGTTCTCTATGAACACAGACGGTCTGGGCCGCAAGATATATTCGGATAGGCAGTCACGGTTCGCTGATGCTTATCTAGGCGGCGACAATGTGCCAGAGGTGTATAAAGATGCTGCTAGAAGATTATTTGAGTTGACAAGTGGTGGCATAGACATAAGTCCAGGAACCGCCTACTTCTTTGCTAACAACTATATTGACGGTGTCTCTAGACTTGCGGCTACAGGATACAACCTCACAGATGTCATCAAAGGAGAGAAAGAGTTTGATATCCGTACGGACTCGTTCTTGCTCGACTCTTACTTCAAGGCCCCATCAAATTACGATGCCATTCAGTTTTCCAGGGCTGAAGCCAAGATCAAAGAAATGGAAAAAAGACTTAAGAGTCTTGAAGGCACAGATAAATATATGACCTATGTTGAGAACAACCCGATGGCGCCTGCTACGGTTAAGTACTACAACAAGGTTATAAACGGACAACTGCGGAACTTGCGGCAAAGGGCTAACGAAGTTAGAGAAGCAGACCTGACACAGAAGGAAAAGACAGAACTTCTGCAGTTACTTACTAAGCAACAGAACCAGATCAAGATGGCATTCGTTAATGCGATTGATGGTTTGGAGACTGCGTACACCGGGTACGAAGAGTAGTTAGCCGATACGCCAGACTCTTATGCCTAGTATTCCATCCTCCACACAAGTGTAGGCCTTGACCGGAACCTTAACTCTTTTTGATGTCACATCTATTATGTAGTGCCCGTAGGCTGGGCGCATGGTAGGCATAAAGAAACTCTCCCCTACCTTCATGTACTGGTAGGGGAGTATCCACTCCGGTTCGGAATAGTCGATTAGCTGATCAGCTTTCCTGGGGGGCCGCGTCATTTATCACATCCGATACGTTCATCTTGAACTCATAGGCACGGACATTGAATGTGCCGGTGGCGTCTTTCCAGTTTGACCCCATACGCTTCTTCACAGACTTCTGCAGGAGAATGCCTCTCTTCATCAGGTCTAGTTCAAACTCGGCGATGTTAACCCTGCGTTTCGACAGGTACTCACGGAACGGCTCACCGGTGACAAACACCTTGCTCGTGTCTACCTCACACCTGATTAGTAGGGAACCAGACCTAGGTTCGATGCTGACTTTGTCGTGGTTAATCGCCAGCAGTGAGTTCATGTTGCTAAGCACGTAATCATTGACGATATCTTCGTACGTTATCTTGTCCGAGTTCATGCTCTTGTGTTGCCAGTGCAGGTTCTCCAGTATGAATTTCAGGTGGTTCTCTACATCAAAGTCTATGATCCCGGCACGAACTGCAATCTCTGCACCTGCATAGCAAGCGGCTAAGCCACCGTTCCAGTATGTGTAGGCAGTATCATTGATGAAGTCTCTGGTGAACCGTTCGTGCCAGTAGTCATACCGTTGCTGAACATACGGCAGGCCATACTTGTAGAAGGCACGGATCAATTCTGGGCCAGCGTGTCCGTAGTTATGGTTAAACGGGTCAAAAAGTTCCTTACCTTCTGAGTCTGTGAACATGCCCCGGTAACGTAATAGGTCAAACTCCACCATCCTACGAAGTTCACCGCCTGGATCAGCCTTGCCAGTCTCAAACAACTTCTGTTTATTTGAATGGTTGGTGGTCAGAAGGGTAATCATCTTTGACCCTTCCATGGTCTTGCGCTCATTGTTGTACGAAGTTTGTAGCCTTAGTTTGCCCTGCTCATTCATGGGCAACCGGTAGATGGCATTGGAGATAACCTTGGGGTCAAAGTTTGAAGTCTCGTCGATGCCTAGCATGATGCTATTCAAAAGAGATGCCCTTTGGTACAGACCATTCTCCGTAGCACCGTCGCTGGTGGTGATCATCTGTTTCTTAGGCTGACCAAACACACTCAGACCGGCGATCATAGCGCCTGTTTTACCAGAACCTTTTGGCCCAGACAGACTAACGACCAAGCCGCCTACGTTACTGAATTTGACCACCGGAGAACCGAGGCCAACTAGCAAACCAATAACATGATGTTGTAGGTTGGGTTGGTTGAGAATCTTGTTGGCTGTGTCCTGCCAGACTTTGTAGTCGCCAGCCTCATGGATAAACGGTGCGACGTTACGGGTGATGGGAGATATCGGGCAGTGGAAGTCTCCCTTGGGCGTTATCTCTAGCACTCCAGCTACGAACGATCCGTTCTCTGGGTTGGTTGTCCACCCCATCTGCACCCGCATATCTTCCGCTTTCTGTGCGTTGACTAGGTAGTTACCCCACTTCATAAGATACTCCTTCATTAGCGGTACTCTTGCGTCTGTTAAGAGAATGTTATTTCTGAACAGGAAATCCTTAAATTTATCTGACGAGCCTAAGAAGCTAAGCGGCATTATGTGGTCGTGAACACCATCCTTAGGCAGAAAAACCCTGAGGTGCAGACACGCACCGTCATACGGGCTAGTTAGACGCTTGATAGGAATTAAGTCATAAGGGAAAAGAAGGTACGGTGGTTCTGTAACCGTGGTGCCGTCCTTCTTAATCTTAGGTGGGGGCTGATACCAAACTCCACCACCCACCGGGCGTATAAACGGAAAGATAGCATCAGGGAAAACCCTGTATTTATCAGGGAACTTATTCTCTTCCCCGTTGTCAGTTAGTACTTCTTTTTCTGCATCGGTTGCATCTGCGGGAGCATCAGACCCCGGTTGCGCGATGCGTAGTCGCTTACCAATGTCAATGGGCGAATTGATCTTGGCTTTGAAAGGGCACCCATTACAGCCGCCGGGGTTTTCGCCTTCAAACTTTTCGCATGAGTGTGCCCATCTTGCGTTCTCAATACTTTGTTGGGCTTTCTTTTCTGTATTGTCTGGGGAGTAGTCGGGGTGACCCTCTGACATTCCATGTATGGCTGTGTCGCCATCAATACACCTAGCGGCGACAGATAGACCAGCGTACCACAGTGGCTCCGGGCAAGTAGTGACATTTTCTAGTATCCATTTAATCTGGTTGCACCCACGACCCTCAAGAGAGTCAACGGCGATCTTCTCAAAAACATACTCAAAGTTATCTAGACCGAGCAACTTGCGCTCGTCATCTGTCAGTCCCTTGCGTACATCCTTGAAGCTAAAGGCTTCATCCGGTTTTTTGACTTCACCGAAGCATGAAACGATCTTTTCTAGTGGGTAGGTAAATACATCTGTTAAGAGAGTTACATCTGTTACGGGGTCTCCTGGCGTGTACTTCTTGCCGTAATTCTTTGTGTCAGGCACCCGTAAAATCCGTGCCGCATCTGCTGGCACGTTCGTGTCAATTATTAGACCTTTCTCAAGACACAGTTCCTTGAATCTTGTGGCGTAGGGTTGCCACTCTTTCGTCTCAATTTGCTCATCAAAGATCCAGTACGCATGGACGCCGTTGCCTGAGTCAACCACCACAGGCTCAGGTATGCCCGTGTCTTCTATGAACTTAGCCAGACCTTCAAATGCCGCGTCCTTTGTGTCGTAGCTATTCTTGACCTTACCAACGTCAAGATCTATGAAGAAACTTTTAAGGTAAATGCTCTCGGTTGCCAACCGAGATAGACCGCTAAACGATGACAGAGCAAAGTATATGTTCCTCCCTTCCTCAAGCTTAAACTTTTCTATCTGCTCGTATGCCTCATCCAGTGAGGCATTTTCTATGAATCTGAATTTCGGTTTCTCGTCCTTCAGCGTGAATATGCAGTAGTTGCCTTGGCTGGGCAGTACTGTCTCAAGTAGTTTTTTGTACATAGCCTGTAGAGACAATAAGGGCAGGGACCAGCCCTGCCCGATCACAATAACCCGCTAAGCGGGGCCAGTTAAACTTTTGTAGTAGGCTTTACTAGACTTGTAATCCTCAAGCGGCAACACACCTGCCGCTATGTCAGAATCAATAATTGCTATTAGGGCTTTGATGCGAGGCTCCCGTTCTGGTTGAATCCCTGCGCCGCGAAACCACATATGGAGCGTCTGCCTACTAACATCTAGCAGATCAGCAACCATAGTAGACGGTAGGTTTGCGGCTATGCACTTCTTAGCCAGCACAGTACCCAGACCGTCTCTTGCGGTCTTGTAGCGCAAAGACTCAATCAGTTCGGGACTGTAACCTCTAGGCACTCTTCTTCGCCCACTTCTTCACTAAGTCGTTGGGAGTGCTGTCCACGGGTGCTTCACCCTCTACCCGTTTAGTACTCTCACGCTTAGTAGGCTCAGAAGAATCTGACTCCTCATCGTTCTGATACACGGTCAACTTCACCGCATTTTCTGCCGCCTGAGACTTACCTTGACGACGGATGATCTCAAGGTCGTTTTGGTCTACTGCACCAGCCGGGGAGAACAGAACACGGGGCACCTTAGCCTTAGTGTCAAACTGCATCTTAGTAACGACTGCCCCTGCACTCACATTGTGTGAAGCAAGCATCTGCACATACGGACGGAAAGGCCAACGTCCATTATCTTCTTCACCAAAGGATGAAGTAGCAGGTAGCACTAGCTGATACACAGGGCCATCAAGCTGCTGCGGCAGAACTACTGCGGTGCGCCAAGACAGACGGCAAGCCGTACCCGTACCACCCTGACCAGAACCCTTGATGCTATTCGGGCAGCTATTGCATGTCTGCGCCGGGGGGTTCTTAACATCGGGGTGCGGCGTCTTGGAGTCTTGTGACCAGCAGGCAGGAGATACCTTCTCGCCTTCTTTGTAAGCCTTCGCGTACCAAGTCCGTGACGGATCATGGGACATCTTTACAAAGACAACATTCATATGACGATCTTCAATCGACGCTTGCTCTTTGCCGTTGACCATCATACGGAAAGTACCACCAGCGATGGAGATACGTTTGCTACCAATACTGCCAGCGATAGCGGCGGTGTCCTCATCAAGTCCAGTCTGAACCAGTGCGGCGGCGTTATTAAGAATTGTTGCGATCTCTGTACTCATTTTTAACTGCTCCTTTACTTAAGCAACTGCTTCAACATTAAAAGACACGGTCTCCTTTGACGGTTTACGAACCGTAATGGTGTACTCACGCGCCACGTTTATGCCAGGGGGCAGACCTTCTTTCTCCCGTCCGGTCATAAATTCCTCAAAGTTACCCTCATGCACACGCTTCTGAAGAAGCTGGGGAACTCTATGCTCGATAACAAATTCATGGAAAGAATCCCAGTCAAGCACATGGAACCGATTCTTGATGTTACGCATCACGGTGCCGCTTGGGGTTCGTATGCTGTCTGCGCCTTGCTCAGAGCAAAGCTTAAGCATCTCTTGCTCAAGAATAACTTGCTGACTCTTGAGTTCCTCATCTGCTTGTTTGAAGTTAGCGGCAAGCTTGTCACGCTCAGTGCGGATAGCCATAAAAGCCGACGTTAGATCATTGATGTTCATTCACGCCTCCAATCCAATTTCGTTACGGTATAGGTCTACAAGCTTCTCATGTAGGTCGATCTTGTTCTCTAGCATCTTGTACATGCGACGTTCTACTTCAGACCCGACTAGGTGTACAACGGTCATCTTATTTTTCTGTCCCACGCGGTCTATACGAGCGACGCATTGTATATAAGTTTCGACAGACATGACAGGGGACCAAAAAATAATTGTGTCTGCGGCAGTGAGTGTAACTCCATGCGAGGCCGACTGAGGCTGAATAACCAGAACTCTCGGGTTATCACTAGTCTGAAATCGCGTAAAGATATTGTTGCGCTCTGCCGCGCTTACATCACCATGAATAGCTTCTACAGAATGCCCTCCTTTCTTCAGATGGTTAATGACTAGGTTAATGGTGTGGCGAAACGGCACAAATACAATCACCTTGTTAACCGTTTCATCTAGAACTTCTTCCATGGCTTTGAACCGTGGCGACACATCGAACTCAAGTACCTCACCGGAGTCCGTGTAGATCGCCCCACCAGACAACTGCAACAACTTACTAAGCTTTGCGGCGGCGTTAACTGCACTGACCTCTTCACCAGCCGCCTTGATGAACATATCAGTCTTTAATTCGGAATAGTATTTCTGTTGCTGAGCAGTCAGCGTAGTGTCCCTGTACTGATACATCACATCAGGCAGGTCTAGGCACTCTTCCTTCGTGTAGCGTATCGCTGGCTGCAATGCGTTAAAGACAATATCCTTAGAGCCAGGCTTAGGCGCCCACTTAAACCTACTGATAGGGAACATCACCTTGTCGCGCCATGCGGTAAAGAACTTTGGAACTCTCTCAGGGTTCACTAGCTTTGCCAGACCATAGGCATCAAGGGGAGACTGAGACGCAGGTGTACCGGTAAGCATCCATAGCCCTGTGTTGGGCGTCATTAAAAGCTTCAAGGTTCTCCAGCGTACGGTGGTTGCTGTCTTGTATGCGTTGGCTTCGTCTATGACTATCAGGTCAAAGTCAGCCTTGCGTATTTCTTCTTTGACGGTAGACACGCCGTCGTAATTGATGATGACAAACTCGTAGTCTCCTTCTAATATTTTTTTACGCTTGGCTGTAGTGCCATACGCTACGGCGGCTTTTCTGTGCATAGCAGTCTTGAAGATGTCTGACTGCCATGCCGAGTACATAATTGATAGAGGGCAAACTATCAGAACTCTTTTCAATAAGCCCAGATCCATCAGGTAGTCTGCGGCCCACACAACTGAAGAGGTCTTGCCCGTACCCGCTTCGTTAAAACAGAATGCACGTTTATGACTTATAAGAAACTTCGACGTTTCTCGTTGATGGTCAAATGGCTTGAACATCCCAGGCCATGAGTAATCTTTATCCATACCAACCTTTCACTAAAATTAACTAGGGCACACCTTTATAGTTCTGACGCAACAGCAGGGGGCGAACCCCCCACCGTGCGGCTAAGCCTGTCGCGCGGAGGCATCACATGAGACGCGGAACGCCGCTTAACTGACGCAGTTACGTAAGACCGCTTACGCTCCTTGAGACTCACTTACGCCTTACAGTCTCAGGCTACCGGTGAAGGAGAGGGGGAAACCGGTAGGCTCACACCCCTATGATGGGGGCGATTAAAAAATATGTCAAGTCTTTTTTCGTTCGCGTTTGCTTTTTTCGGAGACAAGCTTCCTAGAGGAATCCCTTAGGAACGAACGATTGCTACTAGGTGAGACGACTTGATACCCATCTTTGTTTGAACCGCCCTTTGATAAGGCACGCTTGTGTGCAATGTCTTTGCCTTCACGCATGTCTGCCTTACCGTTACCATTCTCATCTTTACCATCTTTGTCAACAGACCTACGCGCACGCTGTCGCTCCATGCGGTTCTCATGTTCTCCACGGGCTTTTTGTTGCTGGTACTCTTTCTTGTACGGCCTAGGTTTGTTGACGTACGGCATGATCATTCCTTGTAAAATTGGCAGGTGTTGACGGGACAGTACCCGCACAGTGCTGACGGGTTCGCAGGCCAAGTGTTATTTTCGTATGCCTGTGACAATCTTTCAAGATCTGGTGTGAACGCAGCCCACAGTTCGTCGATCATGTCGCGGGTGTACTCCTCATCAATGATCACGTTCTTCATGATGAACATCAACGCACCGCTGACCTTTTTGACTTCAGGGTAGTGTGAAAAGACAAGTAGCGCCATAAGCTTTAACTGCTTAGGCTCTGGATACCTCTCGCTACCTGTCTTGTAGTCAATCACCCGAGCATGGTCGCCGTCTATGATTAGCAAGTCAGCGATGCCACGCACCCACATATTCTTAGCCGCCCAGGTGCATGGTTGCCTGTCTACGGTTAGCGCCATGCGATGCTCAGTTAACTTCTGACCGGGCAGTTGGATCAACGCATCTGCCCAGGCCTTGAACTGCTGATAGTTCAGTGGTAACTCAGTGCCATCCTTCACATACTTCTCTAACGCCTCATGCACTTTGTTACCGTAGTGTGCGGCTTCGTTGAACTTCTGTTCAAAGTTCTTGAGTACCTTGACCTCTTGGTACCTCTTGGGACATCCAATAAAGTCTTTTAATCCACTAAATGACCACTGAATTGTTTGCATTTAACTACCTCTGTTTTTGTTTTCCAGCATGTAGCATAGATCAGTTTTTAGGTCTCGGGAATACATAGTCAGCATGGTGGCCTTCTCAAGACAACCAGTGTAGTTCTTCTCGTTGAAGTCTACTTCTAGTTCTCGCATCAGTTTTTTTACCTGAATGTAGTTAGCGGCAAAGTCAATGGATGTATCAATGTGCATTAGCAATCTCCGTAAGAACGACCATATTTAGCTTCACAAGTAATGGGAAGCCCCGGTGCCCAACTAGGGCGTGTACTCATACATTCAACGATAAAGTCTCTTGCTTCCTCGACCTCATCCTCGGGTACGACGCATACTATAGCGTCATGCACCGTCAGTGCTGGCCTGTACTTCTCCGCAATAAGTAGCATCTGCTCACCGACAACGCAACGGGCAAGTGCCTGAACGACGTTCTCCACTACGGAGCCGCCCCAGATAGATACCTGTCCTTTTCTAGAGTCATAGACGATACGCGTCTTAGTCTCGGAAGTATCTTTGCGGATGTTTGGGTAGCGTATGTAGAAATTATTAGGTAGCAGAATCCCCTGCGGTGTAGCTGTCAGACACTCCTGCACACCTATGTAGTAGTCATTCTTGTCCTTGGGCCAGGAGATCAACTGATTTAGTAGATCGTCACACTCACCCCATAGTTCTACTATCTTGTTGTTCTCATCCCGATAGAGATCAACTATGTCTTTGGCCTGACTGTCACTTACTACCGCGCCGGGTGGTTGAGTCTTCAGGGTATGCTGAAGCTTTGCTGAGCCTGTGCCATAGCCAAGCCCAAGGATGCAGGTCTTACCCACAAAGCGTTCTATCGGATCTGCCTTACTGATAGGCCTCTTGTATATCTTAGTAGCGAACTCTGAGTAGACATCACGGCCTTCGGCAAAGGCTTCCACCACATCATTCTGACCAGCCAGCCACGCAAGCACACGGGCTTCTATCTGAGATGAGTCGCAGTTAATCACCATGTAGCCCTCTGGCGCTATCACGGCGTTCTTCAAAGTCTTTTTCTTCTTGTCGCGGCTAGGCAGATTCTGGAAGTTAACCTTGTCTGAGCCAGCCCACCGGCCTGTGTGTGCCCCGTAATACTTCAACGGGATGGGTAGCTTATTGTTATTCCTGGCCCCCACATCAATGAACCGCTTGATTCTTGACTCTTCGATTGTTGACTTTGTGCCAAGACGTACCGCGCATAGGTGCTGGATAAAGGTGTCTTCATGCTCAGTCAGCGCGATGAAGCCTTCGTCATTCTTAGCCAACGCGTAGGTTTGTTTACCGGTGGTCGGGCTTTCCTTCATGGGAACTTCCACTTCCAGTTCGGTCAACAGATTAGCGAACTGCTTGTTTGATGCTAGTTTTTTGCGTACCGCCTCCTCGTCCTCACACTTGAGTTTCTCTTTCAGGGAACCAAGCAGCTTAGACTTCTCTTCCCTCAGGTCATCTATCCTATCCAGTAAGATGTCTCTATCCACGTATAGCATGGGACTGATAAACATCCTTAGGGTTAAGTCGATCAGGCGTATCTCAGACTCTTGGAAGTTAGGCCCCATCAGACTGAACAACTTATGGGTTAGTTCTACATCGTTCTTGCAGTATTCACCGTAGCGGTTTAGTTCCTCTGGGGTAAAGTCAGCCTTGCGTTTGCCCTTGGCGTTGATCACCTCATCACCCTTCACGCCGATCTGATAACGCTCAGACAGCTTAGCCAAAGACCCACCAGCATCTACACCATGCAGGGCACGGGCCATAGACAAAGTGTCTAAGTACATCTTTGGGTAAACGTTTAAGAACCAGGCAAGTATCGCCGCATCAAACATTGTGTTGTGGCATAAGAGTGCCGAGTCTTTCCAGGGCAGGGAGAGTAAGTGCTTATTTAGCGTTTCACGTGACCCTGAAACCCAATATGCCGGTGCATTGTTGACCTTTATACCCACACCGATAACTTCAAAGTCTGGGCTACGGACGTACTCTTCTGTAGTGAGTCTTGATAGAGAGAACCCTGTGTCGTAGAACGTCTCAAAGTCTAGGCAGATTATATTTTCCATCAGTCTTTTATCTTATAGAGCAACACGTTACCTTGGTAAAACTTATCCACAACCTGCCTCTCAACAAACTTGCCCAAGGTTCGGGCCACAGACTGCTGGGACACGATGAAGTACTTAGCCAACTGCTTAGATGTCACTGGGCGCTTATGCTCTACCAGATAGTCCCAGACCTTCTCTTCAATTGTTCTCACTCTCACACTCCTGTATTAGTCGGTTCAGATACCACTGCGCTTTCTTGAGATCCTGCAGTGCATCATCTTTGTAGCCCGTGCGGGACAAGTATTTTATTGCAGTCAGCCTCAGGTGTCCCTTGAACTCTTCTGGTGTTGACTTAGCCTTCATGTAGTCAATCGTCTCAATGCCACCAACCTTGTAGTGCGGCGGGTGGTTGACTGTGTCTACTGCTACTTTATAAGGCACACCACTGACTGCTAGTGTTCCTTCAGCATACGGTGCTGTTTTGAACATCGTCATCGGTTTCCTCCAGTTCTTTAAAAATTTCTTGGGTCTCTACCCGGTGGTATAACTTATGGTTTGCTCTAAAAAATCGTTTACGACGGCTTATGGTAAAATTTTCTTTGTCAGTGGTATCAAAAGGTCTGTTGGTACGTGAGTCCAAAAGCTGTCTAAGAAGGCGCTTTCTAAATGTGGGCGGGTCTATGTTTAGAAGTTCTAAGTACAAATCCCCATGCTCAAATAAAAATCTATACGCGGTGTAAGCGTGGTAACTTAGAGTAAGATTCTTCCTGTTTTCAGATTTTACTGGCGCTAGACACACGTCTTCTATTGCCAAAGCAACTATTGCGCTAAGTAGCTTTTCTTCCGGTCTTATATTTTTTGCGGTTGTCATCATCGCTCCTTCACTGGTTGACGTTCGGCCCACATGTTCATGCAGGCCTGCTCTAATTCTAAGCTAGGCGGATTGGTCTTCATGGCATCCTTGATACCCATGCGGTACGCCTCTACGACATCACGCGGCATATTGACTGAGCTGGGATCTGGGTCTGTGTTTAAACGTTCAATGATAAGCACCACCAACAGCATGACCATGGCACCAAGGGCGGCACCAGTCCAATAAGTGCCGTTCTGTATCTTCTGCTCAAGTGTTGTGTGCATCACATGCCTCCTTAAAAAGTCTCTGATGCTCTTCGCTAACTACCGCATACTCAAGACCAAACAAAGCGTTCAAACCCGGAAGAAGTAGTTCAAGCAGCTTATTGCGTAAAATTCTAAAACGCCGCCTTGGCCTGCATTTTTTTCTTGCCGTAAACAAGACGTTCATGTGTTCTTCTCCCTCGCTTTCAGCATTACGTCTGCCACCTTGTACGAATACATTGCAATAGTTTCGATGTCCTGAATACCAATACCATCTTTTGAGAACAGAGACTGCATGTACTTAGCCGCAAAGTAATCACGCAGAGTCATACCATGAAAATATCTGTCATCAGTCTGCGTAGGAAACGCTGGCCCACCGTGTTTAGTCTCGTTCATCTCAATCTTCTCTGGTTTAGTAGTGTTCTCGTACTCTGTCAATGCTAAGTTGATTTCTTGTAGAGTTTTTTTGCCGATATCCGGTATGGAAAGGATATCCCTAGCTTCCATTGCCTTAAGCGTTTCAACATCATATACACGCCCACGTTTCAGACAATGCTCAGCATGAACCGTAAGGTTCAATACGCTAAGTGGAGTGCCTTGGCTCATGTTGTTCTCCTCTCAATTAAATTAAACGGATCATGCCACCTAAAAGTCGTGGGTACCACGTCGTAGTACAAATAAACGTTGCACGGCCCTTTTTTCCTCTGCATCAGACCTTCTTCTACTTGTCTTTCTAACCGATGCCGCGCCATTTTCATCGAGATCTTTTTCTTCTTGGCAAAGTCTTTGATCGTCATCATGTTCCACGGCCCCTACTGCAAGGCCAAATGGCTTCCAGCTTGTTACGAATAATGCTGTCTGCCGTGAAGTGCCGAGACGCAGGGTTATCTTCTAGATGCTTCTTGATGATGTCCTGCACCTGACCGGAAGTAATGCCGCTAGGTGGGCAGACCGTCGCAGTCGTAAATGTATCGGTCACTCCCATGACATAACCCAGCGCCAGCATCTGACGCATGTTGCTACCGTTCATATCAGCCAAAAGATTGTTACCAGACATGAACTCAGCCTGTGCCATTGCTGGTACGAACAGCAGAGCAGTTAGTGTCTTTTTCATTTCCACTCTCCTATGAGATCTCTACCTGCATCGGTAACTACAATGTAGTGGCAACGCTCGTCTTGGTCTTTGATATGAACATCTTTGATTAGCCTTCGACGCTTCAGCCTAGCCACGTACTTGTGTGTAGTAGCCTGACTGGATATGTTTTCTCTCATGGCGTCATTGACTAGCTGTTGGGTTAAGACTTCTTTGGGGTATGTAGTCATCTGCTCTAGGAGCATTAACTCTTTGAAGTCTAGGTTCTTGTCTTTCATGAATCGGAATGCTTGCTTCGGTGTCATAGCGGTGACTCCTCATAGGAAGCCGCAGTGTGCTTCATCTTCTTCACACACTTACGCGGAACGATGATGTAAAGGGGGAAGGGCCAGTCCACTTGTGGAATGCGGATAGTTACTTGTTCACCATCCGGTGAAATGCTACTCACAACCCCTGCCTGATCGTTAACTGTTACCCAGTCATCAGGCTTCATTGGTCAGTTTATTGATCCGACCGAGCACGTAGGCGTACTCATTCAGACGGTCTTCTATTTCACTCATCAGACGATCACGCTCGTCTTTAAGATAGTCCAAGATAGGTGCGTTAATCAATTGTCTTGAGTAGACGGCTTCAGACAATTTTTTACCGTCAATCTTCGTAGTCTCATCGACAGCTATCAGCATCACCTGTTTACCATCCTTAACAGCCCTACCTTCCTTGACCATCTTAGCCACTAGCTGATACACGCCTTTGACCTTCGTCACTCTCAATAACTCAGCCTGAGTCATTGGGCCTTTTTCTTTTAGTGCGTTAAGAATCTTCTGCTCACTTGTTTGCTTCTTCATAGTTTGACACTCCTTCAATAAGTAATTGACTTAGTTGAACTACATTGAACTCGTTTATCACCAAGGCTTGCCCACCAGCTTCGACTATGGACCTCAGGTTCTTTAACTGCAATGCAGTCACCTTACCTTTATTAGCCTTACACTCAATACCAACAAACCTGCCTCCATAACAAACGAGAAAGTCAGGTGCCCCTGAATTACCGTACCCGCCCGTGACCGGCATGACATGGTATGCACCTGCGTTAGTTAAAACGTCACGAACCTTCTTCTTTACTAGCGCCTCAGGCGTCGCTCCCATCTAAAGTCCTCTAGATATCTAAGGGTTGGTCGGTCGTTCGCAATATGACTACCATCGATAGTGCGAAAAGCTAACTTATACTCCCCGCCCCTCAAATATGTCAAGTACCTACTAGGTAAAACCACTACAAAAAGATTTGTTGCCACTTGCCAGCCAATCTCATACGTATGGCTCTTGGGGTCTCCTTCATAGATGTGTTGAATGGTAGCCAGCTTCATGTCAAAGTCAGGCGGCTCTATCGTTGCGGCTCTGATCATTGTCAGACGAGACTTTATTTCGTCTGGTAGATCATCCTCTGTAAAGAGTCTGATGAAGTTGTCGCCGACATATACTTCATATTTGCCATGTATATGGGCCACTGGCACACGATGATGATCGTTAAGAGTCGCATGTTGTATGGGCGACAGTTTAGTTTGCATCGCTAGTTTCTTTGTAAGGGAAGACGTATATGAAGTAAGTTCCTCTTATTGAAGAAAGGTGTGTGTAGTAGGTAGCAGTCTCAAAGTCTCCGTCATAGTTATCCTGCCGTAACAATAGCCCGTGCATAGGCGTAGGTCCTTTAGTTGGAAAGCCTTTGTACACCTCATCTTTAGATATCCTGTGCATCTTCATGTGGACAGCCACCTCTGGAGGAAGATCTTCTTCACTAAAACAGGGTTTCACCTCACCATGAAACGTATACTTATCTCCTTCTTTATGGGCTACACCATAGACAATCGGCGTATTTTCTGAGCCAGTAATTACGTGTGCGCGATCAAACTTACTTAGTTCTTGCTTGAGCGCGGCGATATTTTCCTCAGCTTTTTGGTGTTTCTCAAAGTGTTCTTTGAGCTTACTCATGTGATAGTTATCTATAGGTTTGTCGTTAAAGATATGTTGTAGTACACCCCATTCCATATCACCAGTCATAAGGTTTTGATGATAAGTAGAGCCATAGCTACTACCTTTTCTTAAGCTACTCTCAACCGTAGACTTTATTTGATCGTACCCAATACGAATTTTAGTAGGTGTCTCATGCTCCGGTTTGAAGTCAGAGAAGTCTTGCTTTAGCTGACGAATCAAGAACTTCAGGTTCTCAGACTTGCGTATAAACCTATCGTCGCCACGACCACGTTCCTTCTTAACATAGCTAGATCTGACTGAGTAGACCATACGTTCTTGCTTGGCTTTCTCATTCCAGAATACACCAGCGTCAACTAAGGCTATGCTTTCATGGTTACGACTGACAAGCGCCACTTGACCGTCGTGCTTACAGAACGCTTTCAAGAAGAAGTGATGGCACATCTCAGCAACCAAGGATTTAAGTTCTTTGCTACTCTCAACATGAGCCTTGAGTTCGTCTGACGCGAAAGGGTGAAAGATGTCATAGGTGTTTGTCATAGAGCCTCCTTGTTAAAAAGTTTTACAACATTGATACCCCAACTACCTGGCGGTATGGTTGCACCGGCAGGTATCCGGTGATACTCAAACGGTTCTTCATCACGGTAAATCTCTTCCAAATACTCTCTTTTAATTATGTCAAACAAAGTCTTTCTATTAGCGTCGGTGCGCAACATGCCGGCCTTCGACCAAGACTCTCTTAAGATTTCTCTCTGATAACCTATGCGGCAGAAGTTAACGAACGGATCGTCCCTTGTCTCTCTGTCTTTTGAGGCTTCAATGATCTGCTTATCGTCTGATACCATGAAGAAAGCTTTGATCATGTTTATCTCTGGTTCTACTCTATCGCGGATAACTTTAGTCTTAGCTCTGTCCAGCCTTGCGACTTCTATCTCGTATGGTGTTGTAGCGTGAACCGTACGAGTTTTAAGATCAAACCGTAGACCGTCAAAGATCAAGTACTCTTTTTTGTCTTGAGGCACGGATACTACGACGCCACCTTTCTCTCCGCGTATGTTTACGCTAAAACTAGGCCAGAACATACTAGTAAGTAGCATGTTGTCACCGTTGCCGTAGTGTGCGGTTACGAACTCCACAGACTCATCTTCATGCACACGGCACAGAATGGAACTGTAGTAGTAAACATCGGCATGACTGCCGTACCAACGAAAGTTACGGCCTTTGTACTTACGGTTGCCAAGCGGAAATATATTGTCCGTACCACGGTACGGCTTGACCGTGGTGGTGAGCCTCTTCAATGAAGCAAAGCTAGTTTGTTCACAATCTCTAAAACTCATATCACACCTCCTTCTCTACAAAGACTTTCTTACCAACAGGCGGCACGAAGTTTTTATTCTGCGTGACCATCCACAAGACCGGTGCGGCGTGGTTCCAGTTGATGCTGTTCTCCACATAACCATCGGTGAAGACCACGACACACTCGGCGTTTACTGACTTCTTAATTAAGTATTCACTGACAGATGAAACCCTAGTTCCGCCGCCACCCACGGGTTTGAGTGATGTAGCGATACCTTGATAGTTGCCTTTGAAGTTCTGCTCTGCGTGAACCTTGGTGTCCCACCACAAGATGCGTACAGCTTCAGGCGAGACAGAATCGCAAATAGAGACCAGTTCTCCGGCAAACTCTGCAAGTTCCTTGCCACCGATAGACCCGCTAGTGTCAATAGCAACGACAATCTCACCCACACTCTCGCTGATCGTGGCTGGCATGTAGACATCGTTAGCCACCAGACGCCGGTTGAACTTGCGCCATGTGTACTCGTCCTTACCTACCGTGTGTGATGTGATGAAATCACGCATGACTTCACGCCAGTTGATCTTCGGCTCAAGCAGTTCCTCAATGCTTCTATCCTTCTTAGCACCGAGGATGCCAGCCAGTATGCCGCCCTGACGCAAGGCTCTGTCGATCTTCTCGCCCATCTCCTTCTCGTCTAGTTCAGCACCAGCCTCAATGTCATGCTCATCGAACTGCGGCTCGTTGCCTAGGTTCTTCAGTAGCTGATCAATGTCTGTCTGCTGAGGCTTGTCTGACTTATCGCTATTTAGCGTTTCACCTGACCCTGAACCCTTACCTTGCGAACCACCTTGCTTGTCAAGTTCCTGTTTGCGTTTGCGTAGATAGTCAAACACTTGAATGACTGACCAGTCCCTGAACTGTAGATTCCACAGCGCACCAGGGGGTAACTGCACTTCCTTGATGTCTAGCCTGACGATCATGTCATTGACCACAAAGTCTGCGGCACAGTTTGCTATCTGCCTATCTTCGTGGAAGAGACGCTTGTGGTGCGTCACATGCCGATAGAACACATGACCGTTCTCGTGCATGATCAAGCCGTTGACCTGTGCGTCGTCAAGACCTTCCATGAACTTAGCGCCGTAACGCTTGTTCAGACCGTCGGTGTACGCAGTGGGCACATTCTCCTCTACGCTTGAGTTGCCCAACAAGATCACACCGGAAAGCATAGCGATCTTGGGGTGACGGAGCAGGAAGTTGTGACACCGAGTCAGCCTCTCCCTTTGTTTCTCTACTATGTTTGTTTTCATGCTTACCTCCTTAGATCAGGTGATGATTCTCAAGCGCCCACTTCTGTACCTCTGGGTTAGTACGGGCGAACTTGGCTTTGGAACTACGCAACAACACAACAAACCACACAGACTGCACCTCTTGGCTCTTGATACGGTTGATGAACCGCTGGAACTTATTGAGCGCATCCTGACTGTCGATATGGTCAATGGCCTGGAAGATCATCAACAGAAGTGGTGCGACATCGTCTTCGTTGGGCAGGGGTACACCTTCAGGATTCTTGATGACATCTTCAATCTTCGTGACCTTAGACTCCATCGAGATGAACGCAGTCATATCCCTCGCCGCCCGTTCGCCGATAGTGCCAGCCAGTAGGCCAAGAGTTATGTCCTCAGACAGTCTGGCCTTCACTACAAAGTCAGACTTGTGCAATGACCGTGGAGATACGAAAGACATCTTGGTCATTGACGGCTGGAAGATATACGGGTTGTCTGCTTGGTCCTCGTCCATGTAAGACTTCAGCATCCGTGGGTACATCGCCACAGTTGCACGGACCACCGTGCTGATACCCGCATCAGTCGCCCAGCCCAGCCACTCACGCATCGTTGGCTTGCTCATCTTCACGATAGCCAGCCGGTTCGCCGTGTGTGCTGGCAGTGCGTCGCCCACACCATCGCTTGTATTGTTAGATGTTGCGAACACGAAAGACCCTTTGGGCAGAGGCTCGTCACCCACCGTACGCTCTAGATACATCCGTGTGTAGATCGGCTGCATTAGTTTGGGAACCTTCAGCGCCTCGTCGATCATGATGACCTTCTTCTTGCCGTTACCCATCTTGAACAGTGACGCCACGTAATACTCAAGCGCCTTGGTCTCATGGTTGGGAATGCTTGCGGCAATGTCCATCATCTCTTTGTTCGGACCGTCAACATAGATGAAGTCATACTCCTCGGTTCCCATCTCACGCTCAAGGTCGTGCAGGATGGCAGTCTTGCCACAGCCAGGCTCGGACAAGATCATCACGGTTACATCCATGCCAATGGCTTTGATAGCCTCTTTGACTTGGTCACGGGTGAGGGTGGGGTAAGTTGTAATAGCAGACATGTGATACCTCCTTGGTTAGTTAGTGATTCAGGCTAGGGTGATGTTGAATTTAGAGAGGATGTCATCCATCCCATCCTTCACGGTGGCACGCACGGCATCAGAGTCTCGGATGTCGTCAGCCGTCAAGTTACCTATTACTCGCATCGCGTCCTTTCTCATATCGTCAAGTACTTCATCTTTGGTCACGTTGAACTTCTCTAACATTGAGCATAACTCCTTGACCTGATTAAGCGTCGAGTCATACACCTTGGGCTTGCGCTTGCCTTCCTCTGGCTCACTACACGCATGGGCCACACGCTTGATCAAGTCCGTGAGTTGCTCACCCACAGTACGCATGATGTCCCGCACCGCATCCGTAGCACACCGCTCGTAGTGTTGTTTCAGATCTTCAGCGATATCCTCGGCGATAGCACACCGGAAGTCATTTGCGGCTACGGGCTGGATGTTCAAGTGCATGGAGAACCGATTACCTATCTCAGCCACAGACGGGTACTCAGAACTGTCGAACATGTCGCCTTGCTTGAATGCCATCTCAGCAATGATGTCGGGATAGCGGCGCTTGAACTCTTCGATAAGTACTGTGTGTTCAGCCTCAAACTCACGCCACTCTTGCTTGTACTTATCAATCATGACAAAGGGCAGGATGCGGTTGTCGCCCGCCCAGTCGTATGTACGGCGCTTATTCCAGTTGTAGATCGACTGACGGTGCAGCAGGATTTTTTTGTGGGTGGGGTCATCTGCCAAAAGATTCTTGGTGAACTTACCCGCAGACCGCGAGGCTTTGTATGCGTCTGTCACCTCACCAGAGATGCGCTTGTCCTGTTTTGTAGCAGACCACACACGCACATCGACGTTAACAACGAGTGAACTAGTAGCAAGAGACAAAAGATAGTCAGGTTTCTGAAGTTCCATTTCACACCCCCATGATGTTGAGATAAAGAAGACCGGCACAGATAGCCAGCACGATGAAATAAAAGATGAAGATTAGTTGCATTTCACTCTCCTATGAAATAACAATTAAAGGTTCTGGCTGGGACATCCACGAAGTATCGGTTCTCGCACATGCTCGTTGCTTGCACCGTACTCTTGAACTCGTCCCATCCGGTCACGTAGTAGGTCTTACCGCGTATGTCTACAACGATGTCACCTACTTCTAACTGCTCGGTCTTGCCGTTGAGATACTTCCTCATTAACTTCATTGGCATCATACGAACCTCTCTTTCTTTGATGTCTTGCTCTGTCCACAAACTCATGGCCTACCGTCACTTCCTACCCATCCATCACGCACGGGGTCAGGCATCTCCACATAGTGTGCGTTCATTACTTGTTTAACCTCGTAGGAGTTATCGTTCTCAGCCATACGGTTCTTGTCTGCATACGCCCGTGCTTCTTCAGCAGAGTCAAAGAACCCGTAAACATCTACGGGGTTGAATGGGAAGTAGTTAAGCACTATCCACTTGCCCGTCTCTTCGCCCATCAGTTCATCATTCATCTTGCACCTCCGTTAATGTAATCAGCGATAGTCCACACGGGTTTCTGCTTGCCATCGAACCCGAACGCCTTCCACCCGTAGTGACTGAGTGGTGTACACCGCAACAACTGCGCTTTGGTGTTGTCCCACATGGCATCAAGTAACTTCCATCGCCAATGCTTGCGTACACGCTGTTCATGATCTTGTGCCCATGTCCACGGCTGTGGTCGTTTCTGCATAGCCACTCTTTTTGGTTTAAAGCGGCGTTCTAAAACTTTTAGTTGTCTGTCCAACATCCTCGTCCCGTAGTCATCATTCATCTCACGATCCCTCCTTTGTTGTTGATACCCACCAAGTCTTCACGATTAAATGCAGGGAAGTAGTGACCCTTGTGCATCGGCACGACAGTGAACTGCACCATCCGCGCACTCTTCTCCCCACATGCCATGCACATGACCGGCTTGTCCTCTGCCACAAGCCACGCGGCACGGCGACTATCTACGTCTTCACCACAGTGTGAACAGCTATTCATCGTCCTTCTCCTTGTCGAAACAATCGTACGAGACACCTAGATACGCACTTCTTCGCACATCCAATATCTCCCACATCTCAAAGTAAGTCTTGGCCTCTTCGTCTACTTCTATATCTTCGTACTCCTCGCCGATACGCACGAACTTGTAGTTGCCGGTGCTGTACTCATTGGCTTTCTTTAAAACTTCCTGATGCCATGCGACATCTATAAATGAGTCGTACCACTTGACATCCTCCACTTCAAACAACATAAGCAGTGCTGAATCAGACCACTTGATGAGTCTGTCTTCGTTTACATATGTGTGAGTACGCATTACGTTTTTAGGCGTAGAGGGGTCTGGTTTAGTGATGACATGTTTGTTCTTCACCCAGTCCTGAAACGCTATGTAGTCGGCAAACGCTTTCTCGGGCTGGTCGTTGTGGAAGAACTTCACGACATAAGCCACATCTGAGCTATATCCCATCTTTAGTCCCTCCAGAGCTGACCAATGAGTAAACCATCTTCAAAGATATCGTAAAGAAACGCCTTTGTACGCTTGAACGACAAACCACTTTTGCGTTGATGGGGTGGCAGTTGCTTGGGTGGTGGGGTGACTGCGTGTTTACGCTTGAGTTGCACACGGTCGGCTTTTGACTGGATGTTGCGGTGTTTCATGGTGATACCTCCTAGGTTGGGTGTTGATGCAGAGCGCATCAAGGGGGGCACATCGCTATGCCCCCGAAGTTGAACTCTGATGATGTCGTAGAGATACGCTTTTTGTTCCCAGCTATTTATGCTGTCACCTGTAGGTGAAAGGTTAGGAACTGAGTCAGGGCCAGATTGCCAGTCTGGTTGTGCAGCGCCGCCTCTCATGGGGCGACCTTGGTCTTGGCTGCGCTGACTCTTACATGCCGATACTGCTCGGTAACTATTTGCTTTTGCACTGCTTGGCTTTTTGTCGTGTGGACGGGCACACAGGAGCTACCTTAGTTGTGGCGATCTACTGTGAGTAGATCATTGGGTTTGGTCCAATCACGCGGCTCGTACTGCTCCGTCTTGTATGGCCTGACTTGGATGTGGGTTGCTGCCCCCGCTCCGTAACTGCACACGATAGAGGTGTGCAAATAGCGTTTCACCCCACTGTGAAGTGAAACCCTACGCCTACGGCACGCTGGCGTAAAAGACGCCAGACACTAGATTGTTAAAGAACGAGTCAGCAGGGTGTGAACTGCTAATCAAGAAACTACAAACAACGCCCTGCCGAAATCGTATTA
>Ga0315909_10000369_pt1 | contig 60409 bp, 79 predicted proteins | sample LakEriMetagenome_11_FD_203527 | JGI IMG/M metagenome (GOLD analysis project Ga0315909, IMG submission 203527) | Freshwater fungal communities from buoy surface, Lake Erie, Ohio, United States - Buoy 2 MA125 | ecosystem: Environmental > Aquatic > Freshwater > Lake | place: USA: Lake Erie, Ohio... | reverse complement strand
CAAGCAACTACATCGTGCTGTCTGATGGGGATGGGAATCCACGTTCATGGTTTGGCGCAAATGGTGCTGGAACAAACTGGGCTTGTGCAAAAGATGATGGCGACATCACTATGTTATACGGGCCAGCCAACCTTACCCCAAATACAACTCGCTCTGCTCGCCTTGGCTTTATTACAAATAGCCAAAACAAAAACTGGTATATGGCGCATAGCTGGCTCACAACTGGCTCTCTTGAATTTGTTCAGACCACTGCAAATGGCGGTTCAACAATGGGCGGAACAGCAGCCTTTTCTTTAAACTCTTCTGGGAACGGCATATTCACAGGCTCTTTGTCAAAAGGTTCTGGCTCTTTCCGAATTGACCACCCGCTACCTCAATTAGAAGAAACGCATCATCTTGTCCATTCGTTTATAGAAGGCCCACAGGCTGATTTGATTTACCGTGGCAAAGTCAATCTTGTTTCTGGTCGTGCAGAAGTAAACATCGACTTGGCATCGGGCATGACAGAAGGAACATTTGTTGCCTTGTGCCGTGATGTTCAATGCTTCACAACCAACGAATCTGATTGGGTTCATGTTCGTGGTTCAGTCAGCGGTAATGTTTTGACCATTGAAGCGCAAGACCAAGCCGCAACTTCACTAATTAGCTGGATGGTAATTGGTGAGCGTCAAGACAAGCACATGATTGACACTGATTGGACTGATGACAACGGTAAAGTTATTGTTGAGCCGATTAAACCACCAAAGATTGAAAGAACAGAAAGAACAGAGGTTCAATCATGAACGAACTCACACTTGAACAACAAATTGCCAAGCACTACAGTGCCTGTATGGATTCAGTCAACCTCATCAACGCAGGACAGCCTGAGCAGATGACAGACGAAGACTGGGCAGATTGCTTGTCCCGCAACAAAGAGCATTTGAAAATCATGTTGGCAAAGGATTTCTGGACAACAGAAGACCTTGAGCCTTTACGACTTGCGGCTGGTGAGTAATGGAAATCAAACTCTCACTCTCAATAGAAGAAGTAAACGGCATCCTTGCTACTCTGGGACAGTTGCCGACATCCAGCGGTGCTTGGCCTTTAGTAGTAAAGATAAAGGAGCAGGCAGAAATTCAAGTTCCGAAAGAAAACAAAGAGGAATAATGGGCGTTTGGGCGTGGGCTTTTATCTTTTTATTGCTACCTTGGGCTTTGTTTATTTAAGGACAGGGGAATGAATTTTGTCAGATTTAGATCCGATTATCGGTACCGCAAAGGCGGCAACCCAGAGCATTAAGTCTGCGATTCAGTCTGGCAAGGAGATAAGTTCAGCAGTCGAGTCGATTCAAAACTTTGGGATGGCGGAGGTCAAAGCCCGTCATGCCTTTAAAGCAGTACGCAAGAGTCAAGTAGGTGAAATAACAATCATGACCGCCATGGCGGAGTGGCGCAGGCTAGACCAGATACGCCGCATGGAGTTGGAAGTAAAGGACTTTCTGATCCAGCAGTTTGGGCACTTTAAGGGTGAGGAAGAGTTCGAGAAGGTCAAGAAGATTAAAGATGACATGATTGCCCGTCATGCCAAAAGTAAGGATGCACTGGGCAGGGATGTAGCGAAGTTACGTGAGTTGCAGATTATTTGTGTGATGCTGGCGTTTCTGGTGGTCACAATTTATTACATCATGAAAGGTCATCTGTAATGGCTGAGAAACTAAACGCTAATGACACGCTCTCTAAGGTGCTGGCGTATGTTGACTCGCCGTTCAAACTTATTGCCCTGATCCTAATGGCGGTGCTGGCCTTTGGTGGATGGATGCTGTACGACAACAAAGACCTGATCGTAGGCACCTATAAAGAGCACCAGAAGTTGCCGGACATCGTGGAAGACCGGGTTGAGGATGCCGTAGCCCACTTATTTAAGACCACGGGTGCGACTACCGTGGCGGTGTTTAAGGTGAACCCCCTGCTTGGAACTCGGGTGCAGTATCGGGCGTATACCAAGGAAGGCCGGGACAAGACCAATGACGGGCTGGACGTAGGACTCTTTACGACCAACCAAGCCAACAATCAGGACGTAGTAAACCTCATGGCTGGCAACGTTCCGTGTGGTGAGTACAAGGCGGCACAGTCTGAGATTGGCCTTTGGTACATCGAGAAGGGTATGCGGTTTGGGTGCAGGATCAGTATCCCACCTGAGCCGAGTCGGTTCATAGGGCAGATTACCGTGGGATGGGACAAGCCCCCCGCTGATTTAGATCAAACCCGGGCGATGCTTAATATCGCCGCAACCATGCTTTCAAGGAGTAAGAAATAATGTTACCCATAGCCGCATTACTAAGTATCGGTGAGAAGGTTCTTGACAAGGTTCTCCCAGACCCAGAGGCTCGTGCCAAGGCGCAGGCCATGCTTATAGAGATGCAACAAAAGGGCGAACTTGCCAAACTCCAAGCGGATATGAATGAGCAAGATAACCTGACCAAACGGGCTGAGGCTGACATGAAGTCGGACTCTTGGCTATCCAAGAACATCCGGCCCATGACGCTTATCTTTATCCTAGTGACCTACACCGTCTTTGGGATGATGAGCGCTTGGGAGATTGAGGTTAACAATAACTACGTGGAACTTTTGGGCCAGTGGGGGATGCTGATTATGTCCTTCTACTTCGGAGGACGCACCCTTGAGAAGATCATGGACATGAAGGCAAAGAAAGATGCAACTGACAAATAACTTTTCTCTTGCCGAGATGGTGAAGTCTGATACTGCACTGCGGCATGACATGGACAACACACCCGGGGAGGTTGAAATTGCTAATCTTAAAACACTCTGCGAAAAGGTACTCCAGCCTGTCCGAGACCAATTCAAAACCGGAGTCAAGGTCAACTCAGGCTTCCGCCATCCCGAAGTTAATGCAAAGGTGGGAGGCTCCAAAACGTCCGACCATTGTAAAGGACAAGCCGCTGACATTGAGATTCCCGGTACCCCCAACGCAGACCTAGCCGTGTGGATCATGGACAACCTTGACTACACCCAGTTAATCCTTGAGTTCTACACCCCCGGGGTACCGGATTCGGGTTGGGTGCATGTCTCCTACGATCCCGCTAATCTCAAGAAGCAGAACTTAACGGCTACCAAGAAAGATGGTAAAACGGTGTATTTACCCGGATTGGTTGCTTAAATGGCCTTATCAAAACTTCAATTTAAACCCGGACTAAACCGAGACCAGACTAACTATGCTGGTGAGGGCGGTTATTACGAGTGCGACAAGGTTCGCTTTCGGTCAGGGTTTCCCCAAAAGATTGGTGGCTGGCTTCGCTACGGGACATTTACTCTGATCGGCACCTGCCGCCAGATGTATAGCTACATTACAAGTTTTTCTGATAACGTCCAAGTACTAGGTACAAACAAAAAACTTTATTTAGATGTTGGTGGGAACCTTATCAATATCACCCCACTTCGGGCAACTAATCCAACTTTTACAGCTCCGGCTACAAATAACTGCTTTAGCACGGTTAACGGTTCCACAACAATTACGGTTACGATTATTGGGTGCTCGGCGGTTGCAGGTAACTATGTGCAGATCTCAGGTGCTGTGGCTACAAACGGAATTCCGGCCTCAGAGTTAAATACAAATCACGAGATCCTAAGTGCGCCTGACGCAGATACTTTTACGATTGCAGTAACAACAGCCGCTACAAGTTCAGGTACAGGTGGCGGTACGGCGATTATTGTCTCCTTTGAGATTAATGTTGGCCCTATAACTACTACTTACGGTTATGGCTGGGGTGCCTCTGCTTGGGGAGGTCTTCCGTTTACTGGCTGGGGTGGTGGTTCAATAACTCCAATTAAAATTTTCCAGCAGGATTGGTTCGTAGATAACTTTGATAACGACATAGTTGCCAACATACGTGACGGCGCTATTTATTATTGGGTATACGCATCGATATTTGATACTCGCGCTGTTCTTCTTTCCTCTTTACCGGGAGCAACCGATGTCCCAAATGAAGCGACTCAGATTCTTGTTTCCCAGAATGACAAGCATCTTTTGGCCTTTGGTTGTACTCCTTATGGCGGTGGTAATTTTGACCCCCTTCTTATTAGGTGGGCTAATCAAGACGAGCCTACGAACTGGACTCCGGCCCCGACTAATTCGGCAGGCTTTATTAGAGTATCTCGTGGATCAAGGATTGTACGGGCGCTACCCACCCGTCAAGAAATCTTAGTCTTTACTGACTCGCACCTATACACCCTTCAGTTCACCGGCACCACCGATGTGTTTTCTTTGCAAGAATACGCAGACAACGTCTCCATCATGTCGCCAAGGTCTTGTATATCGGCTAACAACGTGACCTACTGGATGGGGCAGGATAAGTTTTATGCTTACTCAGGCCGGGTTGAAACGCTACCTTGTACCCTGCGTAATTATGTTTTTCAAGACTTTAATTATGACCAAGCCGAGCAGGTAATCTGCGGGACGAACGAGCAGTGGCATGAGGTCTGGTGGTTCTATCCAAGTGCTTCAGCGCAGTCTAATGATCGTTACGTGATTTATAACTACATGGAACGCATCTGGTATTACGGCAACATCGCTCGGACGGCATGGCTTGATTCTCCGTTGCGTCAGTATCCACAGGCTGTAGGTGGGCACTATGTCTATAACCATGAGCAGGGTTTAAACGACGATACCTTGCCTATGACTTCGTTTATCACGACCAACGACTTTGATGTTAGCGATGGTGATAACTTGCTTTTAATTAAGAGGATCATCCCCGACATTGACTTCAACGGGTCTACTGCAACGGCTCCTAAAGTTGTGATGACCATGAGACCACGCAATTTCCCCGGTTCTAACTACAGTAACACCAATGAGCCTGATGTAGAGCGGTCAACCACGGTGCCTATTGAACAGTATACCGAGCAGATATTTATCCGTGCCCGTGCCCGTCAGATGGGTTTTAAGATTCAGTCCGAAGATTTAAATGTGCAATGGCAACTAGGTGCGCCACGTCTTGATGGCAGACCAGACGGTAAGAGATAAGCATGGCGTTAGAGAAATTCCGTGCCTCGCCAATACCCCTGCCCCCTGCGGAATACGATCAGGCCCATATGTCCCAATTTATTCGGATGTTGGGTATTTACTTTGCACAGTTAGATTCTCTTACCCCTAACCAAGCGCAGTCATATCGGGCAGACCAGTTTATTGGTGGGCAATATCGTGGCACCGACTTTATAGGCGGGTTCTTTAAAGGCTATGGCAACGGGATTGAGTTACCCCACGCCATGCTGATGTCTAATTTAGATCAAGGCAACGTCAGCATAACCGGTGAAAATATTGTTTCTTATGACTTTCCAGTAATTCAAGACGGGGTGTACGTAGAAGAAAACAGCAGGATTAAGTTTTCTATTCCGGGGCAGTATCTGATTAACGCCCGATTTCAGTTCTCAAACCGGTCAAACTCAGTTGCAGAAATTGAGATCTGGGCAAAAAATACCGGGGTCAACTACCCGCTAAGTAACAGTCGTTTTGACATTCTTGCCAGAAAAACTCCTTCGATCAATAGTCATATTGTTCCGGTGATTAACGGGATATTTTCTGTTACTGATGTGGATACCGAGTACCTTCAATTGGCGTGGTGGTCAAACAACATAGATGTGTTTTTGGAGAACTACCCTGCCGGAACAACTCCTACCCGACCCGAGATTGCCTCGGTTATTTTGACTGCAACCTTTGTCTCAGCACTACCCAAATCCTTCTTCACCCCAATCCCAGCACTTTTGAAGTTGGTTGGCGTTGCCCCAAATCTAAGCCGTGGTTTGCCCCGTACTCCCCCGGTGGCATCTTTGGTCTTGACGGGGGCCGCTCCTACTGTAACTATTGCTTAAAATCAAGGATAATCACATTATGTACCCTACAGCCTCCGCCCCCCAATACGCCTTTGGCTCAACCTTGGCTCCTGCCCCCATGCCCATGTATAAGGGTGGTGGGGATGTCCAACAAACCTACGGCCTACGGAACGCCGCCGAGCAACTCCGCGAACGGGGTCGGGGGGATGACACCATCCTTGCGCACATTACCCCCGAAGAGGCTGGCATCCTCAAACTTATGGGCGGCTCAGGAGCCATCAACCCATATACGGGTTTACCCGAATTCCGGAACCCATTTAAGAGTCTTGAAAAAGAGGTTAAAAGAGCCGGTTCTTCTGTTGGAAAAGAAATTGAGCGTGGCGTTGAGGGGGTTGCCAAGGCTCTTGGCCCTGTTGGTCAGATTGCTGCCGCTTACTTTGGAGGCCCAATCGGTGCGGCTTTATATGCCGGTCTAGCCCCAGAAGGTAGTAGTTTTAATAAAAAAGGTGCACTTATGGCCGGTGCTATGACTTATGGCGCAAATGCCCTAAGCGGTGCATCAAACCCTATGGCGCCCCGATTTAACTACAGTGATGCCTTTGGTAGCGGAATGGAATACGCTCCTATGGGAGAGGCAGTTTCTATGGCTGGGCCGGGTGGCTTTGAGGGGGCTGCTTCAGATGCTGCAACCTCATACCTTAACCCACCTCCCACTGTAGATCCGTCATCATTTGCTACTGGCCCACAAATAGTTGACCCCGGAGTGGCATCTGCTCTTGAGCGTGGGGTAGAGATTAGTCAAATACCCCCATCTGGGCCTACAAACGCTCTTGATATGAGTGCTTTTGAAGGCGGCATTACTGAGCGTGGTGGTTCTTATGTGCCCGATTATAATTTGCCACCAGTTGTAGATCGTAGTGCTCCTTTAACAGACGTTAGAGGTGTTCGTGGTCTTGATCCCGCTGGCGAAAACTTATTAGGCGCTGCTGGTTCTGTAGCAGAGGCTGCAATTGAAACTGCAATTGCTAACCCTAAGATAGCCGCTGGTATAGCTTATGGTGGGTATACGGCCTATCAATTACAGAAAGAAAAGGAAGCGGCCGAGCGCATTCTTGCAGATCAGGCAAACAAAAAAGCCGAAGAAATTGCATGGGCACAGAGTGTTCTTCGTGAGTTCCCAATAAAATATCAGCGCCTAACCGAAGAAGATGTTCGCCGTGAACGCGGTATTAAAGAAGTAGCAGTAGGTGGTCGGATTACCTCCTACGACGATGAGATAGGTGGCGATGACAATATGATGCAGGGTGGCATTGCTGCTCTAGCCAAGGGTGGCCTACCCCCTCGGTATCTTCGTGGTGGTGGCGACGGAATGAGCGACTCTATTAGGGCCAATATTGAGGGTAAGCAAGAAGCCCGTCTGGCTGATGGTGAGTTTGTAGTCCCTGCCGATGTGGTATCTCACCTTGGTAATGGCTCTTCTAATGCCGGGGCTAAAAAGTTATACGCAATGATGGATCGGATTCGTAAGTCACGCACGGGTAAGACTCGCCAAGCGCCTGAAGTTAATACTCGCAGCATGATGCCTGCTTAAAGGATAGATTATGGCAACCACCTCACAAGTCGTAACCTCTTCACTACCTACCGCGTTTGAAGAGTTCTATAAGACCGGCATAGCACAGCAAGGTACACCCGGTACATCCGGCTATCAAGCAGCAATACCCGGATTAATCCCCAGCGCTTTTAAACTTTATGGTGGGGCTACCCCTGACACCTATGCTGCTGACATTAAAGGCCCCCTAGAGAGGGCTAATCTCTATACCGGCGCACAGAGGGTAGAACCCTTAACTTTTGAGCAAAAGCAAGTTGGTAAACAACTGGGCGGTATGGGAACGCCCTCTCAGATTCAGACTGGCACTTTCGCAGCAACACAAGGAATTTCAGGGCTACAAGGATTATTAAATCAACAGGCCCAAACGGTAAATGCTCCATCTCTTACTAGATTTCAAATAACAGATCCAGAGAGGGTTGCAGCTCAAGCCGTAACTACAGGTTCTTTTGTGCGGCCGGGGGTGGCAGAGCAATATATGTCGCCTTTCATGCAACAGGTTGTAGACGTTCAAAAACAGCAGGCCATTCGTGACGCTCAACAAGCGCAGTTGGGGGCAAATCTTGGTGCTGCGCGTCAGGGAGTATATGGCGGGGCTAGACAACTTTTGGCCCAAACAGAGCGTGAACGCAATCTTCAAGAGCAACTTGGAAAAATACAAGCCACTGGATCGCAAACAGCATTTGATGCGGCGCAAAGAGCATTTGAAGCAGAGCAAGGGCGTGGACTAACCGCTCAGCAATTGACTGGGCAATTTGGGCTAACTGCGGCTCAGGCCAACCAACAAGCACAACAGCAGGCAGCTATTCAGAATCTGCAAGCCGCTCTTGGTGTGCAACAACTTGGTGCTGGTCAAAGTCTTGAGGCACAACGAGCCAATCAAGCCGCTGCGTTACAGGCAGCAGAGCAACGCCGACAGGCTGCATTAGGTCTTGGGACGGCAGGCGCACAGATGGGTCAGTTAGGTGTCCAACAACAAGCCGCAGACATTGACCGCCTCAAAACCCTTGGAGCATACGGTGACTACGAGCGTGCGGTATTGCAGCAGCAAAAAGACATTGACTATCAAAATATGTTAAATCGCATCCAGTATCCTGAGCAACAGCTTGATAAACTGACTGGATTTCTTCGTGGTGTTCCCTTGACAGACAGAACGATGCAAACAACCACTCCGCCGCCTTCATTTGCAAGTCAATTTACCGGCCTTGGGATTGCTGGTCTTGGCGCTTTGTTACCAAGATAAAGGATAACTAATATGGCAATGGGAATACTTCAAGCCCTCAAACTTCAAGAGGGGCCAATCGAGTCACTAGCACAGTTACCTCAACAGCAACTGATTGCTATGTCGCAGCAGGGGCGTATCCCGGCTGATGTCCTACCAATCATTTTGAATGAGAAAGCCCAGATGGCTCAGGCCGCTGCCAATATGCAGGCTATGCAACAGCCTATGCAGCCCTCAGTTATCGAGCAGGCTATGGCTATCAACGCCCAAGCAGAAGCGCCTCAGCAGGCTCCTATGGATGCAGGAGTTGCTTCATTACCAGTTGATAACTCCATGTACAACATGGCTGGCGGCGGGATTGTGGCATTTGATGAAGGCGGCATGGCTGGTACGTTTGACTCGTTTATGCCCCAAGAACCAAGCGGAGAACCTCTTGTAGAACCGGCTGTACCAGAAGAATTAGTAGGCAAGATAGGACTTCCGCAGGTTTACGGTATTAGAGAGGGGCGCTACGGAAGAACTAAAGAGGAAATTTTAAATTCTTTTGGGGTTAAACCCGCCGCTTCTACGGCTCGCTCTGCGCCTACTGTTTCTGCTGAGGCTGCTCCCGCCGCTCCCGCCGCTCCCGCCGCTCCTGCTAAGGCCCCTGCTAGAGAATCTGGTATTGCAGCAATACCCAAGGGTGCTGCTCCTGCGGCTAAACCTGATTACCTTACTAAACTCCAAGAGATGTTAAAGAAAGCCGGAGTTACTGATACGGATCAGGAAGATCTTGCTGCTATACAGCAAGGCAGAAGTAAACTTGAGGACGATAAGTTTGATGCATTAAGAATGTCGCTGATCCGGGCTGGTCTTGGTATGGCCGCTGGCACATCCCCGTATGCGCTTACTAACATAGCCAAGGGTGGCATCGAAGGGTTTGAGGCTTACGACAAATCAACCAAAGAGATTAAGGCCGAGAGAAAAGAATACGATAAGATTGAACGTGATCTACGCAAAGCCTCGAATCTCCGTAAGCGTGGTGAAGTAGAGAAAGCGCTTGACTTAGAAGAAAAAGCCGAAGACCGTGAGATTAAACTAAGGGGTCTTGAGTACCAAAGGATTTCTGCAACTAAGCAAAGCCCAGAAGAAATTCGTATGAATTTCTTTAGAAACGACCCCGAAGGATTTAAACGCTATATGGAGTCTCAACGGTCAGGTTTTGAAACTGCGGAGATTTCACGTATTAAAACTGCATTATCGGCGCTTGATAATCGAATTCTTTTTGAAAAACCCGGGCCAGAAAAAGACAAGTTATTGCAGGAGCGCAAACGTCTTTTTGATATGCTAGTGCCAAAGCCTGCCACCACTGCTACTGGCACCGTTGATGCTAATAATCCATTACTTAAAGGTGGTTAAATTATGCCCAGTTTGCTAGAGATCTTAAATGATCCTAATTATGTAAACGCAAACGAAGCCACTAAAGCAGCCATATTTAATAAGTACTCGGCGCAGGACAAAAACTACACCGGGGCTAATGAGTCTACAAAAGAGGCTATTCGTAAGCGGTTTGGCTTAGGTATTGCTGAAGACGCGGCTTCTATTGAGCCTCCCGATGCAGAACCTACAAAAGACACAGGGTTCTTTGACATGACGGGACGCGCCATTGTGCGCGGCGCTAAACAGACTGGGTCTCTCCTTGCGGATGTGCTACCTGCTATGGCGGCTAAGGCTGTCGGCGCTGATGAGTATGCTGCCCGTCAGATGGCTGAGGCTGAAGAGACGCAGAAAGAGATTGCTCAGAAGTACGCTGCCCGCTATGGGCAACTATCTGATGTAAAAGGGATTGGTGACGTACTGCCGTTTATCGCCGAGACCGTTGCCGAACAAATACCCAACATTGCTACAGCCGTAGTTCCCGGCGCAGGTGGCGCTGCTATTGGTGCTCGTATGGCGGCTGGACAAGCGGCTAAAACCTTGGCAACACGGGAAGCAACCGAAGCCGGTGCGCGGTACGCTGCACTTAAAGGCGCCCAAGGCGCGGCTTATGGCGGTGGGGCTGGTGCCTTCCTAGGTTCCTACGCTCTTAACGCTCCTGAAGTTTTCCAGAATATCTTTGAGGAAACTGGTCAGATGGAGGTGGGCGCTTCCGTCTTAGCCGGTTCTGTGTCGGCTGCGCTTGACGCAGTTCTGCCTGCCTACTTAGTGCGACAGTTTACTCCCGGTATGAAGATGGGGGTTGTAGAAAAGTTATTAGAAAAATCAGGTATGGCTCCCGGTATTGCCCGTGGAGTTACGGCTGGCGCCCTTACCGGTGTCGCTACAGAAGGGCCGACTGAGGCTGCACAAGAAGCCATTAGTATTGCAGCCGAGAAGTTTGTACAGGAAAACCCTGAAGTTTGGGGCAGCAAAGAATTTAACCGGCTAGTTGAGTCTGGCGTGCGTGGTGCTGTAGGCGGTGGCGGTATCTCTGGTATTGCTGGTGGTGTTAAAGGGTTTGCAGAAGGCCGACCTGCCGCACCAAAAGAAGCACCTGCTAAGGGTAAAAATACGTTTGATCAAGTAGATGCTGGAGAAATAGAAGAGGAAACACCTGCTGCGCCACCCGCTAATATAGTTCCGCCAACTCCTCCTAAAGCAACCCCCTCTGAGGCAGCGCCTTCTGAGGCAGCACCTTCTGAGACAACCCCCTCTGAGGCAACGCCACCTGAGCCTAAGCCAACTATTACGGATGAGCAACGGTTAGCCCTTGACGATGAGCGTAAAGATTTACTTGTACAAATTGCAGAACTTCAAGGTGAAGCAAAGAACTTACGAGATAGCGACCCTGAAAGAGCAGATCAATTTTCTTTGGCTGCGCAAGACTTACAAGCGCGTGAACGAGAGATTCGGCGGACGTTAACAGAGAGTGCTAAGCCGACTGCGCTTGATGCTGAAGCCCCCCGTCAGTATGGTGGGCCACGCCAAGTATTTAAATTAACAGACCAAGAAAAGGCTGTTACAGAACAAGACCTTAGCGCTGCTGGGTTTGGTGCCAACGACATTAAAAATATTCTTGCGAGTGCTAAACCACTAAGCACAGGCCCCAAAACAAAGGAAACTTTAAGACGGGTTGCAAATGGTGAAGTACTCTTTAATAACGTGCTGCGTCCCGTAACTCAAGACGATATTGATAACGCAGTTACACCCGAAGAAAAAGCACGGCTACAAGCCGCATTTGATAAGGCTAAGCCACAATCGGCATTATTTGCCCCATCTGGTGAGCAACTTGGGTTTGACGTAAGCCAGCCCGAAGGTGAAGTTGAGCGCAATCTGCCTCCTTCTCTAATTGAGTTAGGTTCTCCTGAGTTTAGATTAGAGCGCCCACCCGGTGTGGCTCCCGGTGAAGTAGACATAGAAGCCCCTGCTGCAACGCAAGGTGCCCCGTTAAATATGTTTACAAAGACAGGGCGCAACGCAGCAGATTTCTTACGAAGTCTTAACCCAATTGCAAAAGCCGAAAAAGGTGTAAGTAATTTTAAAGCAGCCGTAAAAAACTTTATTGATGAAATTAACGAGTATATAAGCACGGCTGATGCTCAAGAACGTGGCGAAAACCGTCAACTAATCAATGAGTTTTTTGATCAATATTCGATTACGGATGATCCCAAGACTGCGGCAAATTTAATTAACGAAGTTAGAAATAAGACTGCTGAACAACAAAATCAGATTATTGGGTCACGCACTCGTATGCCTAACCTTACCCGTTTAGAGGGTATAAATCAGTTACGGCAAGAGTTTAATGACTTTATGGTTCGTAAGAAAACCGAGCAACTTGGATACACAGAAGAACAAGCGGCATTAAATACCTTTGCTACTGATACTAGAATTCCAAAGCAAGTTAGTAATGTTCTTGCGCGGCTAAAAATATTATCGCCTAGAGGCCGAACTCCTGAAGAAAATGCGGCCTTTGCCTACTTTAGTCGATGGAATTATGGCGTGTCTATGCGTTCGGCTGCATATGATATTGTTGAAGAGACTCCTTCTGGCACAATGTTTTCAGGGCAAGGTGTTGAGGAAGCAGCGCTATTTAGAAAATATATTGAAGAAAATTTCCCTGCTTCTGAAGTAGAAAAATTTGATCGGACTGTAGAAGCATACCGTTACGATAAACGTCGAGCATACGGCAACACACAAAAGATAATTAAATACCGCGAAAAAATGCGGGATCTTAAAAAAACTTTAAAGAAAAGCGAAGCCGAACTTGCAAAATTAATGCGAGAAGGTTTAGCAAAAGACGCAAAAAAAGAAACAGTTGAATTCCAAAAAGAATTAAGAAAAAGCACGTTAGAGTCTAGGTTTTTAGAGAAAAGCCTTGAGTTAATGCACCCTGCTGTGCAGCAAGCGGTTGAGAATAACGATTTAAACCTTGCTTTAGATTTAATTAGGCAGATGCCTAGGGCTAATACCTACTGGTCGGCGTTAGCAAGTCGCTTGCGTGAACTTAATTTGCCTACGTCTATTGGGTTTAATCAGCAGCGGATACTTGTTGAGATAGAGTTACAGAAAGTCCAGCCAAGCACCACCCGACTAATGGACAACATGCAACTTCTGTACCCCGACGTTTATAACAAATACTTCAGGGGGAACGCTAATAACCCTGTTCAAATGTTAGCGGCACTACAAAAGGTTAAAAGTGATAACCTAATTCCGTCGATACTAACTAATGACAACTTATTGTACGAAAGAGTTTTAGGTAAATATAAAGAGGTAGTGCCGGGGTTAAATAGTCTTGGCACTTATTTTATTGAGCAAGATGTAATTAACCTTAACAAGGCAAAAGGTGGCTTGTCGCTGTATGGGCTTTTCCATGAAACAATACATGCTGCTACATCTAATGCTATTCGTAATAGAAACCAATTAAACACCGCGCAAAAAGTAGCATTAAGTAAATTAGAGAACCTCTACGATTACACGCTAAAAAATTATCCGTCTGTATATCAGTATGGGTTTAAAAACCTTGATGAATTTGTAGCCGAGGCTTTCTCCAATATGGAGTTCCAAAGCCTATTAAGCGCTTTAAGTTATAAAAATACAGATACGAACTTATGGTCTACGTTTGTTAAATTTATTGTAGATTTACTTGGCGGCAAAAAAGATAACGTGCTGGCGGCAACACTTGCCAACGCCGACGTTCTTATGTCTGCTACAGTTTCCCGTGGCTCCCCCGGTATGCTGGATGGCACTCTTAATGCGGCTGCACCTAAGAGCGTAATGGGTGGCACGTTTAAAACAGCCCCGTTACCCCCAGATCAAAGCATACCTCGGCGTATACTAAACGCCGCTTTGAACCGCCCAACATGGCAAGATGCTAAGAATGGCGTTTCTCAAATGCTTGAAAATGTAGCAGACACTACACGTAAACATTTTTTAGGAGCCTTTACGCTTCGCCAACTTCAAGATTTAGTTGGTACTCGTTTAGGACAAGCGCCTAAAAACTTTATTCTTAGTGTTGAAGGTATGCTTGAAGAGCATAACAAGATTGTTAATGAGGCTAAATCTACAACAGACAAATGGTCAAAACTTCAAAACAAAGATCCTAAAGAAAGTGATAAGACATCTGAAGTAATGATTGAGGCAACTCTACTAGGTATTGACCCTGATACACAAAAAGGTAAAGACTATAATTTAGACAAGGCATGGGATGCTCTTATCCCAGAAGCCCAAGAAGTCTATCGCGAAGTTCGTGATTTTTATGTCCGTAGGATGGATGCATACTTAGATACCCTACTTAACAATATTAGATTGTCTTTAGTTGCTAGTGGACTGCCAGATGCTGAAGTTAGGCAAAAACTTAGCGAAGTTGAAAAAGAGTTTAGAAAAGGATTAGTAGGCCCGTATTTTCCTCTGGCTCGTTTTGGGCAATTCTGGATTAATGTTGGTCAAGGCCCCGATGCAGGCTTTTATAAATTTGATACTGCGGCTGAACGTAATTCAGCGTTTAAATTATTTGAGCAACAAGGCAATACAAAAATTGGGCAGGGAAATAGTTTACGCACGGCTGACCTTACAAGTCTACAAAATGTAACTGCCCTAAAAACAATAAACGAGATTGTCGATAGCGCTAGTGACAAAATATTAAACGGGACGTATGTAAATTATAAACAAGCAGGCAACCAAGTAGATACGTTACGAAACGCAATTAAAGACGGCGTGCAAGAACTATACTTAATGACGTTGCCAAACAGAAGCCTTAGAAAGAACTTTATCCATCGTAAGGGAGTTTCTGGAGCGTCAAAGGATATGCTGCGGGCATTTTCCGATACGTCTTCCCACATGGCATATCAGCATGCGCGTTTTAAATACTCTCGACAAATGTTTGATCAGTTGAATGCTGCTGACGAAGTACAAAGATCAAACGTAGAAAAGAACGAGGGAAATCCTAAAGTTGATGGGGACTACCTAAACGAACTTCGCCGCCGACTTGATTACGTGATGAATCCTACAGACACAGGGACAATACCTACTATCTTATCTAACGTGTCGTTTTTATGGTATCTCACGGCACCTGCCTCGGCCTTGGTAAACATGTTAGGTTTACCTGCGTTCGGCTTGCCTGTTCTTGCCTCTCGCTTCGGGAAAGTAGATGCCGCAGCCATGTTGGCTAGTATGGGAATGAGTTTTATGCGTTCAGGTTTTAAAGACGCAAATGGCAAATTTGCTATGCCCTCACTTAAAATGGGTTCAAAATTAAACGCAGTAGAGCAACGTGCATACGATGCTTTTTCGGCTAGTGGGCTGATTGATATTACTCAAGCATATGATTTAGCAGGACTGGCTGACTCTCCATCTAATATGTACACCGGCAAGATGAGCACAATCATGCGCTGGAGCAGTTTTATGTTCCACCACGCCGAGCGGTTTAACCGTGAAGTTATGGCTATGAGTGCATTTAGACTATCGTATGCAGCCGCTAAGAAGAAAGGCATGTCTGATATTAATGCATTTAACAAAGCGGTAGATGAGGCAAAGGACTTAACTTACCGGTCAATGTTTGATTACTCTACGCTTAATAAGCCCCGCTATCTACAAAACGCTTATGCTAAAGTTATTTTGCAATTTAAACAGTTTCCGCAGCACACAACTTATCTTTTAGGCCGTAGCGCATATGAGTGGTTTTCTAAAAATAACCCAGAACTGCGTGAAGAAGTACGTAATTCTTTAAAAATTGAGCGTGCTAACTACGGATTACCTACCCCTGCTACACCTGAAGAGTTTGAGAAACAAGTTGATGCTGAGGTAGACCGTATTGTTAAAGAAGGCCGAGGTCGTATACTTGGCACTTTAGGGATGACGTTCTTAATTGCAGGCGCAACCGGCATGCCGCTATTCTCAGTCGGCGCAGCCACAATTGAAGCCTTACATGCGGCATTCTCAGATGAAGATGAGCCACCGCTTGACTTTGAGAATTGGTTTAAGAACTGGATGGCAGAGACGTTTGGCAACTTCTGGGGCGACTCTATATCCCGTGGGGTTGTCACACAGGCTACAGGCTTAAACATAGCAGATCGTATGAGCCTAAATGACCTTTGGTTCCGTGATGCCCGTAAGAGCCAAGACGAAGTTACCGCTTTCCAGAACATGCTTATTAACCTACTTGGGCCGACTGCAAGCCTAGGCATAAGTGTTGCTGAATCATTGAAACTCTACAATGACGGGCATTACTATCGCGGCGCCGAAAAGATTATGCCTGCCGTATTAAAGCAGCCATTGGTTGGTATGCGTTACTCCACAGAAGGAGTCCTTACCCTCAAAGGCGACGAATTAGTAAGTAACATTAGTGGTAAAGATGCGCTTGCCCAATCACTTGGATTTGCACCTGAGCGTGTTGCGCAGCGGCAAAAGTCTAACATTGAGAAGAAATCAATGGAGCAGGACATCATTAATAAGCGGCAGGATTTAATGAACGCTTTCTTTATGTCTATTGATACCCAAGATTCAGACTTTACTGACCGAGTTATTGACAAAATTAGTTTGTTTAATCGCACATATCCGACATACCCTATTTTGGGCGACACTTTAATTAAGTCTGTAACGACTCGCTATAAGTCTCGTGCCTTAGCCAGCCTAACCGGCGGCATACCTATCAATAAAAACTTGATGGGCGCCCTTGAGGATATGGGGTACTACGGGGACGAAGCCTAAAAAAGACCCCCGCGCTGGGCGGGGGTGCAAGGTTGAATAATCAACCACCAAGAGGAGTGCCATAGGCACCGACAGCGAGGAGATGCTGTCAGGCCGAAGTGTACTACTTAATTCTCCACACTCGCAAGCCCTTGACCCCATTCTCAATCACCCCACGCATTTCTACAGAATACTTTAATCTTTTAACCACGGCCCCTACTTCTTTCTTCGCCGTTTCCAAATCTAAGCAAGGGATGAAGAAGGTGCGCCCCGGCTTAAATTTGCTCCAATCAATCTCAAACGACAGGCCGTGGACTCTCATCGGTAGGTTTTAGCGCTTCAACATAGTCCTCGGTATTAATAAAGTCTCCCTTGGAGCAGTCAAACATAAAGGCATCCGTGGGTAGTCCCTCAATCTTGGTGCCCTTAGCCATGCGCTTTTTAACTGTCTTTTCGTATATACCCTCGGCGGCTAGGGTATTCAATACGTCCTTAAGCGTGATTTGGTTCTTGGTGCAGAACTGCCGTAGGTGCTTGGCACTGATAAACAACTTCTTAGTGTCCGGCTCTATCCGTGCAAGCAAGTCAAACTTTGGCTCTACAACCGGCAACTGGGACATACCTGAGCGTTTGTCGGCGGCGTCGTTAATGACAAGGATGCTCCCACGGAACTCGTTTAAGAACTCGCCTATCGTGCTGGCTTGGTTCGTAGGAGGTGCCTTAATCTCATGACGCATCTTAGAAAACTCAACAACCATCCACTCAAAAACCCTTTTAATATCAATATCAATCAGCCCAAGTTTCTTGGCAATCATGGCTCCCGCAATATTACAGGCGGCAACACCAGACCAAAACCGCTCACGCCCACTAAACTTAACCTTTTTGTCGATAACAACCTGTACCTGCTTGACCATATCTATGGCCTCTTCAAGGTTGGATACTAACCATTGCAAGTAAATACGCCCTGCGTGCCCATAGTTATTGTCTAATTGGCTAAATATTTCGTCGGCTTCGACCTTGTTCATGACGCTATTAACAGGTATTTGGAACTCAATTAACCGCATTAACTCGCCATCAGGGGTCGATTTCAGCGACGCCAACTTGTCATAAAAAGATGCGTTAGAAGTACATACGCACAGTAAAGACCACTTTGATGTGTTAAGCCGTTCCTCGTTAGACTGAGACTTCATCCGGTTACGGGCACGGCCTTGCGACACGGCGTAGACAAAGTCAGAAAAGTGATCTGCCTCTACGTTAGTTATCTCGTCACAACTGATTGGTAAGTTACCCATCACGCCCATCCTATGCAATTTGACGTTTATGGTGTCTTTAGCAATAAGCATTTGCTCCTCGGGGTGTCCGTAGACGCTGTGCATAACCTTGGCTACCGTTGTTTTACCTGTCCCCGATACGTTGTTGACTAGGTTTATAACCGCACCTTTTAGGTTCAGGTGTGTCAAAAGCGGAGATCCAAACGCCGTGAAAAACCCAAACGCATGCGGCTCCATACTGGGGCGGTTGTACACATTGGCTATCTTTTTCCATTCGTCTAGTGTGCCAACCGGCTGCATGTACTCTGATAACGCCGAGGTCATTGAAGAAGGGGGGCTATATCTAATGCCTTCCGCCGTTATCTCTTGATCTCCAATAACAAATTTGCTGTTTTTGTCTGCCCATCCGTACTGCATTCTCATTACCTCCACGTCAGTTTTGTACTGTAATTCGTTAACAAATTTAATGATGTACACCATGATGGCGTCCATCTGCTTTTGTAATGCTGCAACACCATAAAATCCTAACTTTTCCCGTAACTTTTCTTTAGTCATTACTTCTGTAATCGGCAACGCAAACTCTTTAATCCCATCTTTTGGCAGGTGCAATCGAATCCAAGCGACCTCCCCTTTCTGCGGATCTCTCATCCGCTTAACCACATAAATGTCGTGCTGATAAACTAATATGGGGTCATTATCTGCAAGTTCAATATAGACGCCGCCCTGTTTGCCTCTGAAGTAAGGGAAGGGGTATTCGGGGATTGTGATCTTTGTGACTGGTATTTCGGGGGACTTCGCTTCTACTTCAACAAAATTATCCTCAGCACGGGCTTTGACAATCTTACGCCCCAACGCAATCGGCCCAACTATCTTGCCTTTATGAGGGCAACCCTCGCACCCACTAGGGTTCCACTTCTCAAACGTGACGCACTTCTGTGGGCCACCGGTATCCATAGCCTTGCGGATAGTCTCTTGAAAATCGTATTCCTGATGACGCTCTGAGATCTTATGGATGGCTGTATCTCTGTCCTCGCATGCCCATGCTACCGATAACCCTGCCCGCCACAACTCGTAGTTAACTGTCTCTTGCTCTGTCGCTATCTTATGTATCTGAGCGCATCCCTCACCCTTGATAGTTTTTTTAATAATTATCTTGAACCACTTCTCCTCGTTGTTAGCAAGGGCTTTGGTCAACTCATTTAATTCTTGCCTTGGTACATTAAACTCAGGCGGTGCAACAAGAACACCGAGTTGAGACTTAATTGTTTCGTACTCCACCTCTTCTGATAAGCAGATAATAGATACAGGCTTAGGCGGGTCATCCTTAAAGTTTAAAGTTTCAGGAACCCTAAGTATCGAGGCTAAGTCTGCTGTGCGCGATGGGTCAACATGAAAATCATATTCGTCACAAAGATACTTAATACGTTCGGCAACGGGCTTCCACTCCTCAGCAGTGATAATTCTGCTAAGTCGCCAATAGATGTGTAACCCCCGCCCTGAGTTAACAACTGTGGGTTTGGGTAGTCCTGTTGCCTTACAAAAGTTTTTAAGCGCGGCAAGACCTTCGATTTGGCTAGGGTAATCTTTGCCTTCACCGCAATCAATATCTAACCAAAAGGCTTTGATGTACTTGGCGTTTGGTTGTGTGCGTGACTTGTTTGTCTCGTACTTTGAGCATGCAAAGTATGCGTTGTATTCATCTTGCATCAAGCCAGCAATTGCTTGCTCACATTCATCCAATGTTTCATGGAATGTTTGCTTTGGCTTGCTTCCTGTCTTTAGCCCAACAATGCAATACCATCCTTCGGATGGAAGCACCGCCGACAGTAAATCTGTAGTTGCCATTTGCCGCCCTTGCGCCGCAGAAAAGAAAGGGCATCAGGGGGTTGCGGCGATTAACCCCTTTTCGTTCCGTCGAACTAGATGCCCGTGTTACTAAACGCTAAATTTAGCCTTTGCCAAAACTTCTTCAATCCTTGCAATTTGTTTTTGCCTTGGTATTTCTAAGCCCTTGAACCATTTGTAGATGGTCATTCGGCTTACCCCAAAGTAAGTAGAAACATCAGACACAGGGATTTCTTTAGCAATACACAGTCGCCCCAGTGCTACACCAAGGTTTTCTGTGCTGGCTTCTTTATTCGCCCTAACAATTCGGGAACTGTAACCACGACTGTCCGTCATTAGTCGTCATCCGTAGCCCAGTTGCCCATAATTTCAGCGAGATCTTTTTTCTCAGTCGGCGCCTCCGCAGCCTTCTTAGAAACTTTTTTGGTTGGCTCAGGAACCGCTGCTTCGGCTTCTGCTTTTACTTCGTCTTTGTTTACAGTAGATGCTACCGGGGCGGCAATTGATTTCGGTTTTGTATCTACTTGTGAAGCAGTCATTACTATTGCTTGCTTGGCATCCAAGGTTGCACCTTGCTGTTTTGCTACTTCCCACTGTTCCTTGGAGAGGAAACCGATAGGCTTGAAGGTCAACTTGGGATTGTCGCTGTCCGAGTCAAACTTCATTTCGGTGACAATCATATTGATGTTGTATCCCTGTGAAGCAACATATTTGGCGTACTGCTCAAACGGCATCTTGTCGATGTCACCTTTGCCGAAATAGGACTTTGATGGGAGCAACAACTGATAAACACTACCTTTGATGTCGTCGGCTAATACAACTGCCAAACGTTTTTCGTACCGGCACGCACGCGAATCGCCATTGCCTGAACCCTTAATGTTCTGTGGGCAGTTATCGCAATTTGGGCCTTGTGGGCTTTCTACACTTGCATCAGGAGCGATGCCGTCATTAGACCAGCAATCAGGAGGTGCTGACTCACCGGCTACATATTTACCAGCATAGAACTTCCGTGCTACGTGCTTGGTTCCATTTACAATTACAATGTTCATGGAACGGCTTTCGTTCTTAGCAATCTCCTCGCCGCCTACCATCATACGGAATACAGCACCGCGAATAGATATGCGCTTGCTGCCACCGCCGCCACCTAGCGAACGAGTTAACTCATCTACACCGGCTTCTTTAATGTAGTCGGGCACTGCTTGTTGGAACAAACTAATTTCGTTACTCATTTATTTTCTCCTAATGGTAATTGCATACTCTTTTTCAACCTGAAGTCCGGCGGGATGCGTGTCCGGATTTTCCTCTAAAAACTGCTTCATATTTGTTTGATGTATACGCCGTTCTAACAATTCCATTGCTTCGTTTTCCTTCATAAACTTATGAAAGTTTTTCCAGTCGTTAGTCCAATACCGGCTCTTGAGAGTGCGGTAAGCAGTACCAAACGGTGTGCGGAAACTATCAACCCCGGCTTCTTTACAGATGTCTAGCAATTCGGCGCTAATAACTTTCATTTGCGCTTCAATGTCTTCAACCTGTTTTTCCATGCTCTGCTTAACTCGATCACGCTCATCGCGCATCTTAATATAAACAGAGACAAGTTTATCTACGGAAACATCCATATTTTTATCCTCTTGGTTAAGCACTCGGATCTACGTCCGATGTTTAATACTACTACTAAAACTGTACTGTGTCAAGAATTAATTTCATTTTTATATAAATCAACTAACTGAGTGTGGACATTAAGTTTGTTTTGTAACATCCCATACAACTTAGTTTCTACTTGACTTCCTGTGATGTGCACAACAGTCATTGGATTCTTCTGTCCCTGTCTGTGTATGCGAGCGTTTGCTTGCAGATAAGTCTCAATAGAAGTAACAGGGGCATACCAAATAACCACATTAGCGGCAGTCAATGTTACACCATGCGCGGCGGCTTGAGGCTGAATAATTAATACTTTTGGCTCAGGGTTTTCCTGAAAGCGCTTGATAATATCTGTTCGCTTGTTAACAGGAACTTGTCCATTAATTATTTCTGATGTAATCCCATTCTTTGATAGGTACTCACTAAGAAGCGTAATCGTATGGGTGAACGGGACAAATACTAGAACCTTATGAGATGCCTCTTCGATAACTTCTTGCACCACGCTGAGACGGTTTGATACATCAAACTCCATTGTGTTACCGGAGTCGGTGTAAACAGCACCACCTGAAATCTGGAGTAATTTAGTAAGGTTTGTAGCAGCATTGACTGAAGATACTTCTTCGCCCGCCGCAGACAGCAACATATCTTTCTTAAGAATCTGATAGTACTTTTCCTGTTGGGCCGTCAGCGGTGCGTGCCGTGCGGTGTAAGTTATTTCCGGCAGATCAATGCATTCCTCTTTGATAAACCGAATGGCAGGTTGCAATGCAGCAAAAATTGTTTGTTGAGCGTTGTGTTTGGGTATCCATTTAAACCGGCTGATGTTAGTCATAACCATGTCTCGGAACACCCCAAAGAACCGTGGAACAGCGTGTGGAACAACCATCTTAGCCAAGCCGTAGGCGTCCGTAGGGGATTGTGCAGCAGGGGTACCGGTCATCATCCAGACCCATGTAGTCGGCTTAATTATTTTTTGTAGCGTCTTCCAACGCTTGGTTCCTACATTCTTGTAGGCATTAGCCTCATCCACAATGATTAGATCAAATGTGCCATCTTCAATAATGGTATCGGCTATGGTTTCCACGCCATCGTAATTGACAATAACAAACTCGGCGTTACTGTTGACAAGGGATTTGCGCTTTTCCCTAGCCCCATGTGCGATAGCCACCGTGCGATGTAAGGCACACTTAAATAGATCTGACTGCCAAGACGCTTGCATGATTGACAGGGGACAGATAACTAGCACCCGATTAATTAGCCCTTGCTCCATCAGATAGTCAGCCGCCCATATAGCCGCCGCAGTTTTGCCCGTGCCCTGTTCGTTAAAGCAGAACGCCCGCTTGTGTAGGGTAAAAAATGAAGCCGTATCTTTTTGGTGAGACATCGGGGGGTAAGCCCCGGGCCACTTGTAGTCTCGTATTATTGGAGACGGTATATTTCTAAGATTTAGTGTGCGCAGCGTTTGGGCTTCATGCAATCCCCAGTTAACTGCTACCTCACTAACTTCTCCGTTCTTTTGGACAACTTTGCTTTTCTTAATTGTCTCTGTAATGCGGCTAGGAAACTTAGTCCGAATTACTAGCACTTGGTTATTAATTATTTCCATACTTTTAAAGGTACTCTTTCTTTTTTTGACCCAGTTGTCACAACATAATTTAAACGAGAATCATTAAATCCTTTAGGGGGTTCCCAAAAGTAATCACCTCTCATAAGTAGGTACCAATTACGATAGTTATAACTTGGATTAAATCCTGTTCTATAAACAAGAGTACCTATGTTCATCCGACCACCAAAGATATTTAAAGCCGCTATTGCTTTTATTGTGTGCCCTCCAAGGCATGCGGAATTAGCGCCTCCCGGGTAATACACCGGCCCTAAAAATACAGGCATTTTTAAATCTTTAGCATATCCAGCCGCTTGTTCAAAATGATCTGCAAGTGTTGTAGCAGCCGTACTTGTGTTCATATCCTTTTTACATTCAACGCCAAAGAATATGTGCCCCCCGTTATGAGGAGCCTTTACTAAGAAATCAATTGCGTTTCCGCTTTTAGTTTTCCATTGCTCCCGATACTGCCACCTACTTTGGAAAAAGAATTTTCTTAATTCCTCTGCGTAATCATCTTCACTTTTTGGAGACGTTTTTGCGTACCGATCCGTCTGGGTTTCTAGAGAATGATCGGTTAGCCGAAACCGATTTAAGTCTAAGGTTGGACTTGGCGTTAGTGCCTCCCTTTGATAATGGCTTAACGTGGTCAATATCTTTTCCCTCTCTGGCGTCGGCTTTGCCATTTCCGTTCTTATCTGTCCCGTTTTTGTCCATGCTATATCGGGCACGCTCTCGTGTGGCTCGTAGGTCTTTTTCATCACGATCCTTTTGCTGTTGCCATTCTTTCTTGTAAGGGCGGGGTTTGTTAACGTAAGGCATGATAATCTCCTAATAGGGTTTCCCAAATTGTGGATTATCTTTGATACCTAAGTCAAGCGATAACTTTTCATTCTCAGTCTTGACTCTGTGGTACGCCTGCTTCCAATGCTCAACTTCTTTCTTTAGGCGTTCAATCTCGGCTTTGTATTCTTCAGGAGTCATTCTTTCACCTTATAAAATTTCTTAGATCCGATACGCACTATGTCAGCAATATTATTTTCAACAAACCTGTGCAAAACACGGGCTACTTTGTTCTTACTTACGATCCATTCTTTTGCAATCGTTCTTGCTTGCACGGGGGTTTTGGGATGAGAAAGTAGATACTTCCACACCTTCTCCTCAAAATCGGTCATCTCAACTGCCACCGTTCTTCTCCTGTAACCATATATCTACACTTGCCACCAAACCATAAAGTTCTTGTAGTAACTCAGGGCTTGGATCAGTTATGTTTTCGCTAATTACTTGAATTACTTCGTTTACATTTAGTTCTTGCCATTCACGATTCTTCATGTGTTCTTCTCCTTTAGTTTGGTTTCTAATATATTTTCTTCATCCCCATCTAGTTTCTCAAGTTCTGCTTCGTAAGCCTTGGTTAGGTCTAATATGTTTTCTTTACGTCGCATCCATTCGTAGTTGTACCTAAAGTTTCGGCGCTTAATTGGGTCAAACTGAGCAATCTTTCTATTCATGTCAAACATTAACTTCAATAATCTTTCACGAAACTGCTGAGGATCTATGTCTAAAATGCTCAAATAAGTATCAGAATGCTGGAACAAAAAGTAGATTGCAGAAATTGCCTCATCTGTGGGTATACGCAGTCTCCCCATTCTGCGGGGTTTTGATTGCGCATCTTGAATCGCTAAAGCCACAACCGCAGATAGCAACCTACGATTGGCTGTACCCTGTGCCCTGTAGTCTAGTTCGTATGACATGCTATTGCTCCTTTTGCAACTCAATTAATTTTTCAAGGTAATGCGCGGCTTTATTTAAATCATCAACGCCACCTTTGCTTTGCCACCGAGAAACGTACTTAATAATGTTGCCCTCAAAGTACCCGATGTTGTTGGCAGCTATGTAATCCCAAGGCTGAATAGACTTGTCCTTGTAATGCGTACCGCCAACCTGTTCATCATTTGCGCTCATGGAAACACAATTCTCCTTATCTTGGTTTGTTTTCTAGCCCACTTAAGAATTAGTTCATGCTCTTTTGGAGTCTTAAAGGGCCACGCTAATTTACGCATTTCATAAGGTACATCATTTAAAGGGAAAGTAACCTCTTCAACTTTGGGGGTTTTCTTGGCTGTCATCTCCATTGTCCTTTTCCATTGTGCTCACAGTCTTTTACGTGGCAAAACTTTCTGCATGTGAAGTTCGGTCTTGCGTTCCATACGTCGTTTGTCATAGCAGCCTCAAGCCTTTGGATCTCAGGCAACCATCGCCCCCACGCAGTTTCTTGTATGTCGTTTGCAAATGAGGCTTTAACTAAATCTTGGGCTACAACAAATACCAACCCTGCTTTTATCGACTGCACATGGGGGAAGTGCTTGAAAACTAATAGCGCCAAAAGTTCTAACTGTTTAGTATCAGCATACTGAGAAGACTTGCCCGTCTTATAGTCCACAAGGTGAGCATGATCTCCATCAATAATTAGCAAGTCAGCGATACCTCTGAACCACACATTCTCATCTCTAAACCCAACCGGCTCAAAGTCTTTAGTCAACCCCATCTCGTACTCACACAACTTAAGACCGGGAAGCGCCTTGAGCGCGTCTAGCGTCGGCTTTATGAAAGCGTATTTGGGGTCTATTGGCTTATCCGCACATACATAATCTTCGGCTGCTTTGTGAACCTCTGTGCCATAGTCAAGATGTGGGGTCGGCGGTTCAACAATGTCCTTAACAATCCGCATCCGATAATACTTGCGGGGGCATTGCTGAAACAACGAGATGCTGCTGTATGACCAAGTATATTTCATTCTTTGATATGGCTTTTCACAGCCGCTCTCATCAGTCTTAGTTCAACGATTGCTTGATCAATTGTAGACGCTGCTGATACATGATCATTTCTTAATAAATGCTCGTGAATTTCTTTTAATAATCCTTTTACTTTTAACTCATAGGTTGTGTAGTTTAGTGTTGTGTCTATTTTCATTGTTGTACCTTGTAATGACGCTACATTGTTATATGCTTCGATACCTTTAAGATTTACCATAGTTAACTCCATATCCAACTTCACATGTAAGGGGTAGTGTCTGCGCCCACTTGGGTCGCCATTGCATACACTTGGTTACGTAACCTACCGCTTCCTCAACTTCATCTTCTTTAGCAACACACACGACAGAGTCATGCACCGTCAATGCTACCTTATATTGCTTGGCAATTCTAAGCATCTGCTCTCCAATTACACACCGTGCAACCGCTTGAGTGAAGTTCTCGGTGACTTTCCCGCCATAGATTTTCGTTTCGCCCATTCTTGTTTTATACGAATACTGACCGTCGGAGTCGGCTTTGAGTCCCCGGTAGGTAAGATACAACCCGGATGGTAGTCGGATACCGGACTCAGTAACGGATATAACTTCGGGGTACATCCCAAGGGGTGTAGTCTGTTTTGCAACCAAAGCATCGAGACTCTTTTGTGCTTGTTTCCACAACGCCGGAATTTTGGGGTAGGTTTCTCGATACACGGCAATGATTCGTTGGCACTCCGTCTCCGGTAAGTCAACCCCAAACACCTTAAGTTGAGTCTGAAACTTAACTGCGCCCATTCCGTATCCCGCCCCAAGGATAGTCGTTTTACCAACGAATCTTTCTTCTTGCGTAATTTCTTCGATAGGTTTGACATAAATTGCCGACGCCATGATTTTGTATACATCGTCACCTTTCTCAAACGCCTCCACCAAATCGGTCTGCCCTGCCAACCAAGCCACAGTACGTGCTTCGATCTGAGAGGAGTCTGCGTTAATAATTACGTAACCATCGGGAGGGATAATCGCTTGCTTAAGCCTCCCACTCCTCGGTAGGTTCTGAAGATTAAGTTTGTCATCCCCGCCCCAACGCCCTGTATGAGCGGCGTAATAGCGCAAAGGCACGGGCATATTGCCTCGCTTTGCTATTCCAATGAATCGTGTGGTGCGTGTCTCCTCTAGCGTGCTCTTTGTCCCAAGTCGTGCGGCAACAAGTGCCTGTACCCGCAGGTCGTTGTGTTCTTGTAGTTCTTTCAACCCCTCATCAGACTTAGCCAACGCCCATGCTTCCTTACCCGTAGTTAGACTAATCTTAGTCGGCACTATCACGCCAATGCTTTGTAGCAGCGCAGCAAACTTATCGTTTGACATCAGCGTATCTCTGTCAGATTCCGCAGCAGCCATCAACTTTTCTTTTTTATCTTTGACATCTTCTAGGTGTTGCTCAAGCGACGGCAGGTCTAACTCTAAGACCGGCTCAGTAAACATTCGCAGAGTGAGGTCAATAAGTTTAAGTTCTGTTTTAGTAAATCTAGGGGCAAGGCATTGAAAAAGAGCGTAAGTGAGGTCAACGTCATTACGACAATAACTACCGTACCGGCTAAGATCCTCATCAGAAAACGCTGCTCGTCTTTTGCCCATCGCATTAACCACTTCATTGCCTTTGACTCCTAGGTTGTATCGTTCAGCCAACTTCGCCAAACTGTTTCCGACTTCAAGCCCGTCGGTAGCACGCGCCATGCACAAGGTATCTAGCCATGCCATCGGCTTAACACCGAATTTCCAAGAAAGGATTGCGCCATCGAACATCGTGTTATGCGCCAAGACAAACGCCTCAGACCATTTAAACTTACCCAAGAAATGCATGGTCTCAGAGTACGTACCGCTAAACCATTCTGTCTCGGCATCGTCAACCTTTACGCCAACCCCTATGACTTCAAAGTTATCGTCACGCACATACTCCTCTGTGGTCATCTTTGAGAGAGAAAACTCTCTGTCGTAGTACGTCTCAAAGTCTACGCTAATAATCATATGTTTGTTTCTTAGTTTTTGGGCGTGGGTTATTCATCATTGCATCTTGTATCGCTTTCATTGTCCATCTTTTGCGCGGTAACTCATCAAGATTCTCTTTTTCGTCATACATAATAGTAGCCATGATGGCATCTCGCGTAGCCTGACGCTTTAACTTAACGTATTTGCGCATAATCAAAAACTTCTCAATCCGATTAAACCGGCCTTCTTGTAATATATCGTTCCACTTAGTTTCTATGTTGCGTGACTCAAATGGGCGCACAAACTCATCAGGATACATGTCCATACGCTCAAGCATAATTTTTACTTGCTCAGAAATGATTGGCATGGGCTATAACTCCTCGGAACTGGTCAGGCGGGCGTCTACCGTCAGCATCTGTCGTCATCAGCAACGAAAGAAAGCAGCGCAATCTCAAGCGATTCAATACTATCCTCATTGATCACGTAGGCAAGCCCACCGGCTTCTTCGATCAGGGCTAACTCGCGGGACTGAAGTGGCGTGAGTTTACCCGCGCCTGCCTTGCACTCAATAGCAAGAAACCTACCGCGCATGCACGCGATAATGTCAGGCACACCGCTTCGCCCATAACCGCCTGTTGCAGGCATGAAGTGATAGATGTTGTGCTTCTTGAGTAAAGCCTTGACCTTGGCTTTGACTCGACCCTCTGGTGTTGTTGTCATTATGTATCCTCTTGTCGGATTATGGACAGAGTATACTTCAGACTAATTAAGATTGCAAGGGTTTTTTAGTACTAGGGAGAACCCCAAAAGAAAACGGACAATCCTAGATCATCTAGGATTGTCCGTCGGGAAAGGGTGTGGGAGTAGCAGATTAATCTGTCCCACGCAGACGGATTGGAGACTACTTCCGCATCTGCAATACGGTTGGAAATGCGTATTTATTCTACCACTTTAGTTTCACCTGCTACGATGAAATAGATTGTTTCTTTCTTGGCGCCGTCATCGCTCTCGTACTTAATGCCGATGTCGGCAGCAAACTGATTCATGTCTAGCAACTTGAGCATGGTAAATTTTACCTGTGTGTACTGATCCAACTCATAGGTGCTTTGATGCTTGCTAGTTGTAGCAGGGTTGCCTATATGCGTACACAGTAATGTCTCGTCTTGCATAACTCTAATGACATAGCCGTTGTTGGATTTAAAGTGAGCAAGCACATTGCAGGCAATCTCATAGTTCTCACGCTTACGTAATGCTTCGTTGTTAACTATCGAGTCAATGATGCGCTTTGGCACAGGAGGGTTGTTAGCCATAGCCACATCAGTAAAGTAGTTAGCAAGTTCTACGTCACGATAACTGATTGAGTTCCGATAGTCCCTCTCAACTTTTTCGTGCATAGACTCTACTGTGTACTTGACATTTGAGATTAGACCTTTGCCCAACTCTGCCAGAGGCTTCTTCGCAAACTGTTCTATGACAGTACGTGCTGCTACCTTGGCGTCTTTGCAATACTTCGTGTTGCGATCACCTCGTTGCTTCTTAATATTGTGAGAGTCAAGGGCATACCACATCTCAGTCGTTCCGTTAGTAGGACTGTACCGTTGATGGCGTGAGTAGATTCTGCCCACATCTTGTCCGTCTTGCCATACTCTAACGTTCTCGGCGTAGTGATTGTCGGAATACCCCGTCACCTCATACTCTAGAAGTGGGCGTTTAGCATAGACCAAATCAAGTACCTCTTGTAGTCGTGGCGCAAGGGTTGCGCCTTGTTTTAGGTTTTTAATCTTCATAGTTTTCTCCAATCAGAAATTAAATTTAGATAGTATTGAATCAACATTGGCTTTCACATCACGACGCACCACTTCGCTATCACGCAGGTCGGTTGCCTCAAGCCCTGTGAATGTCTGAGCCATCAATGCTCGCGCCCGTTCTAACTCAGGGTCTTTGGTCACATTGAGTACCTTGAGCATGTCGATCAACTCGTGTGCGTTATCCACCAAGGAGTCGCGAAATATTTTCTTCTTCGTCTCCTGCCCACTATCCTCAAGCCTTTCGCTAACATGGGATAAACATTCGTGCAGGCGAGACCACGCTTCCTTCATAGCCCCCTTCACTCGCTCTTCGATAGCATTGTTGCATTGCGTCTCCAACTCATCGCGTGCCTGCTGTCCTATGTTGATACGCCAATCCCCTGCTGTCGGCACAGGCGAGAATGTGTAGCGGAACCGAAACTTACCGGCAATATCTTCCGCTTCGGGATACTCACTTCTGTCGAATAGCGTGCCCAATTGGAAAGCAGCCGCGTCTACTAAGTTAGGATAAGAAGTCAAGAAGTCTTGGACTAGCGCGTTGTATTCTTGCTCCAACTCACTAAGCCGTTCCTTGTACCTCAAGAAGTTCTCCACAGGTAGTAGTCGTAGTCCGTTGTCCGACCAAGGCAAAGTATTTACGTTATGCCAAGCCCGAGCATTGGCTGCAAACTTCACGATGTTGTCCAACTTCTGCGTACCGGCAAGCAGGTTCTTGTTGTAGTTACCTGCGCGAGACTTGGCCCCGCTAGTCGTATCTACTTCTTGAGAAACACGCTTGTCTAATTTGCGGGCAGTCCAGCAACTAATTGATAACTCTACAAGCATGGCGCTTGTTTCGATTCCGAATGAACTCATTTTATTCTCCTTGTGTTTGATCTATGTAGGCACGGCGTTCGCTTTTCCAGTAATCAACTTCTTCTCCGTGATGTTCGTTAAGCCATTTAATAACTGCCTCTAACTCAGTCGGAAAATATACTACCTGAATACTTGCATTTGGTTTTTGGTCATGCACTTCTACTAACATTTTGTTTTCTGCTTCTCTTTTGGCAATCGCTTCGTTTATAGTGGCACACCAATGAACATACAACTCATCGGCATACATGTCACTCCAAGTAACTTTATAAATTTTCATTTATTCCTCTCTTTCATTTCTTTAGAAGCAAGATACTCAATGACCTGTGTGATAGACGGAGTGAACCCCACCTGCTTGGCAAAGTCCCCCTGCAAAAGACGCAGGGTCTCGTATGCCTCAAGGCTCACCCGTACTGATTTGCTTTCCTCTTTCATAGATGCACCGCCTTTCCATACTTGTGTGTAAACCGTTTGTTGTCTTTGATGCACCACAGCAAGGGGGCGCTGACCTTAGACCAATCACCTTCCCCGTCGTAGAAGCACCCGTCTGTTACCACCACCACGCAGTCGGGATTGATCTGTTTGTCACCCATGAATTTGATTACACAGGAGGGATCAGTCCCCCCACCACCTCGTGGTTTCGTAGAATCAGTTAGGGTTTGAACCGCCCCGTCTTCGTAAGTCTCGTGCCCTGCTACCGCGCTATCCCAATACATCAACTCAACCTTCTGTGGTGTGACCTCTTCGCAGATGGACTTGATCTCAGATAAGAACTCACCCAATACCTCTCTATCTATCGAACCTGAAGTATCCACCGCAACCGCGATGCACTCCATGCGTTGAGAGATGGCAGTCGGCATGTAGATGTCAGACCCAAGCAGTCGCCTGTTGAACCGTCGCCACGATGAGTCGTCATGCCCCTTGGCAATCTGCTTGACAAAGTCTCGCAGTACTTCACGCCAATCAATCTTAGGATTAAGCAACTCTTGTATCTCGCGGGATACACCACCGTTCATCTTGCCTGCAAGCAAGGCGCCTTGACGCAATGCGTTGTCGATCTCCTTGGCAATTCCCTCGGCTTCCTTTTCATCCATCTGCCCCGCCTCTTCCCATAGATGCTCATCGAACCCTTGGGGGACATTCCTAGACGGACTAGGATTGTCCGATGGCTCAGACTTATGTGAGCCACCTGAGCCACCCTTATGCCCTTCCTCCTTCTCAAGAATCAGGAATACTTGGTGTGCATCCATGCCACGATACTTCTCATCGATCAGTCCCATGACATTGCCTTCCTCGTCAGTCGGCATACGCACCACCTCCTGATCAGGGTCGTGATCTTGGATCTGCAAGTTAATGACATAGTCACAGGCAGAGTTGGCTAAGCCCTTGTTCTTCTTAAACAACTTCTCCCATGTGGTGAGATGTCGATACGCCTTGTGCATAGCCTCATGCAAGATAAGAAAGCCCAACTGCTTATCATCTAAGCGATCAACAAACGCACGCCCGTAGTACACATTGACACCGTCAGTCGCAGCAGTCGGCATTGTTTCATCAACTGTCACCTTGCCCACCATGAACAGACCTGAGAACAAACAAAACTTCTTATGACGCATGAGAGACACATGTACTTTCTCGATGCGTTGCTCGGCAGTTAGTTTAGCCATTATCTTTCAACTCCATTTCTACACCGTCTTTGGTGTAAGTTAAGTTCACTTTCTTCGATACGATTCCGCGCAGCAGAAGTGCTAGCATCTCGGTTTTTTTACTAACAACATGCAAACGCCATGCTAAGAACAGCGATAGCGTTGCGAACAGCGTAGTTAATTCAATCATGCTTCTTCCTTTTCAAATAAAATGTTTAACGCAGGGTCAAGTTCGGTGCATGCATCTGCTTTGACATACCGCATCCAAATAGCATGCTTGTCAATCGCTCGTACATGCCAAAACCTTTCATCACCGTAATGATCCTTGCGCAATAGTATCCACACCTTTTCTTCATACAACACATAGCCAATCATGATTAGAACAAGTACTGATTCTCACGCATCCATGTAACGAACGATGCGCTTGTCATAACCAATGACTTCTTCTCGTCAGACTTCATAGCAGACAGACAGAACACAGACTGCAACTCTTTTGGCGTGCGCTTCATATACTCGAACCACTTGCCGATACTTGCTCTATCTATTCTCTGCAATGCGTTGAACGCCAAGATACACAGGGCAGCCGGTGAACTCGGCACAGGTGCTTCGTTGGGCTTGTTCACGATCTGCTCCCATGTTGGTAGCGAGTCAGCCACCTCCAAGTACGCCAACATATCTCTCGCTGCTGCTGCACCAATCGTACCTTCAAGACTTGTCTTCAGAGAATTGTGTGACATGTTGAGACGCTTCTTAACGATGTTGCTTGCCTTGACCAAAGTGCGTGGCGATACACAAGAATCCTGTGGCTTCTTCGGGTGAAAGATGTACGGGTTCTCTGCCTGCCCACCGTCATAGCAAGATGCCAATACCTGCGGGTACTCTTTGACAAAGGTAATTACCTCGGGCGCCACATTGTTCTGCACCGCATACATACCCCATGAGTCAGCATCAATAGTACCGTCGGCGTTGATACCGGCATGGGGTTTCCTGATCCTGATCTTGGTAATGCGACCAATGGTGTGTGCCTTGATCGTATCGCCAACACCGTCGGTTGTCAGGTTACCCGCGATCATCACGATAGAGTCCTCGTGCAGTTTGAACCCACCAATCCGGCGCTCGTGAATTAGCGGATGCAACATGTTCTGCACCGCCTGAGATGCCTTGGTGAACTCGTCGATGAATATCACAACAGGCTCGCCCGTATGCAATCCCCAATGATCATTAATATAGAAATGCGTAGTCTTAGTGTCATGGTTTGGTACAGGTATACCCACATCGCCCAACTCTGTATTCGGCGCATCGATATACACACCCTTGTGACCCGTCTTGGCTATGACGGTCTCGTGCATCGCGGTCTTACCAATCCCCGGCTCGCCTACAAGGTAGCAAGTGTTGGTCGTACCAATTGCAACTACGATTTCTGCTGCTTCGGTTAGGGTAACGCTACTATTTAGATTGACTTCCATTTTTATTTCCTCTTTGGTTAGTTAAAATACTTACGGTTTGAATTGCTTACTGCTACTCCAATTGGTACTTCTACTTTATTAAAGACCTCCTCGTTGTAAACATACTTAATTATTTCATCGAAGTAGGCAAGCATGGTCTTACCTATCTCCACTTCTGCGTCAGAGAAATACCCCCACGACGCAATAAATGCATTCAACCTACTGTTGTGATTCAGGCATGACACACCCAACTGCACAAAGTAATGGTAGAACTTCTCCAAGTCCTCGGGATCTTGCGCCTGCTTGACCGCCTGTAAAAATACTTTGCATATATCGTTTCTGCGAGTTACTCTGTACCCGCTTTGACTAGGCAGATAGACTTTCAGCATCATCTTCCCGTAAGTCTGTTGTGTCTCTACAAACTCCTCGGGCAACTGTTGGGCTACGGCGTTGACCTCCTCATCTTTTATGCCTGTAAGTATTTTGCCCATGTTCTTAACATATTCTAGAAAAGCACCAAACTCTTTGCGCTTAGACTTCATAGCAACTCTGTCCAACCTATACGCATGCGTCTGCACAGGGTTCATCACCTCACCGTCTTTGATAACGATGGGAGTCTCTGAGTCTGCGAATGGATACCACCCCTCTTTGCCTATGACTTGTAGGTAGGTTATCCCTCGGTCATACTTGGTTTTGCAAGGCGATACTGCATCAATAAACTGCCTCGTGCTGACAGCGTCGTACCTGCACAGAGATATAGAGACTTCCCCGTTGGGAGACCACACCACTATGTGCGACCCGTACAAGGTAAGAGATATAAAGCCGGTCTCTTCGTCTTGATAGATTTGGCAGTAGTTATACCGTCGGCTACCCAATGGGCGCAATCCCTTGTCCCCGCCTGATCGGTACGGCATTACCTCGTCGTGGTACTTTTTTGCTTCTGCGTAGGTAAGGAACCTCCGCAGGTTTGCACTATTTACATTCATTTCCTCTCTCCTTTGTGGACATTCCTAGATGTTCTAGGGTTGTCCTGTTGTTTACCTTCTTTTCTGATGTCACGCCATATCAGTAGACCTATGCCTACGAATACGATGACTACGAACCACACCAACTCTTGTGCTGCTTGCGCAGCCATGCCTGACTCATACCACCAATTTGTTTTCATGTGTCATCTCCAAATTTAACTACGGGTTCGGCTAACGCTTTCTGCAAACGCTCGACCAATTCTTTCAGTCCATCCATAGTTTCGCTGATCATAAACGGTTCACCATACCCATCAGGTGTTCCATCATCGCTATAACTCACCTCACGAAACCCAAATATCGGCTCCCCATTGTTTTCTGCTGAAAGATCCACAACTCTATGGTTCCATTTCATTTCACTACTCCTCTTGATTATTGACGCATTTAACCTACCCGCAAACCAATTAAACAACTTGGCTTCCAAGTCCTGACATAAAAACTCACTGCTCACTTATCGTCTCCTCCCGATATGATGCACGCCAAGAAATACACGCAGAACGCAATACAGATCAGACCAAGTGCCCCGTTCAAGGCACGCAAAAACTCAGCGATCTCGCTCATAGGTCAAAGTCTCCCCCGATAGCCACCATCTCGTCGATGTAGTGCTGATACAGCGTGGCAAGGCGTACTTCTTCCTTGGTCGGCTTAAACCCGTTGGCGTCGGCGTCAAAGTCGGCACTTACCTTGTAGTAGACCGCTGCTGCCTTGAGCATGAAGAAAAACGCCTCCTGATGGTTCATCTCTTGGCTCATAGTGATGGCTCCTCGTAGCGGTCTGACCACAGTTTGTACTGAATGGCATACCCCTCGTCTTTCAGGGTTTTCAGGGTTGCCTTGGTCAGGGTCTTGCCTCCTTGGATTCTCAAGAATAGATCGGCGGTTGGGTTAGCAGGATAAAAGTGCTCCGTGCCGTAGTTAACCTTGACCTTCACTTGGACAATCCTAGACGGGCTAGGCTTGTCCGTTGCCATGCTACTTCTTTGCATCTGCTCCACAAGAACTTGGGTTAGGCTTTCTTCGTTCATGGTCATGCTCCTCTCGGTTGTTTAGAATTTGTATCAAATAAGTCGGCGGGGTTGTAGATATGTTGGTACGCCCCCTTGCCATACGGGATAGCCACAAGATGCTTGACCGGCTCGGTGACATCGAGATCTTGCTGACACTCGATGCAAGTGGTCTTGCCCAACTCGGCTCTCGCAGGGTTGATGGCTGTACCGCATAGACGGCAGGGGGTTGCGCTTGGGGCGCAGGGGGGTTGCGTCATATCATTCCTTTCTCTAGAAATAGGTGTCATGCATACTCTTGAGTGATGGCAAAGTACGAAGCCGTACCGCCTGAGCGATACTTGGCTTTGATGGTGTCGTTGTCGTTGCCTGCGAGATTGCCATGCTCATCGGGCGTCGGTTTGCCTAAGAAGTGATCGAGCAAAGCCGCGAGTTTGGCGTCGAGGTCGGGGGTGTCATGCTCAAGAACAATGCGATGCAAGGCGTCGGTGAGCGAGTCTGCGTACCGATAGGTGAGCACGATGTTGGTGGGGGGAACAGGGACATTCCTAGATGGTCTAGGATTGTCCGCATACTGAACAAAGTTGTGAGTGATTCTGCCTGCCATGATGATCTCCAATCGTGAAAAATGCATTGCGTTTCTAATTACCCTAAAGGGTAATTATAGCATAGAAACTTGACAATGTCAATACCTGATTCGCGGAAATGGGGACTGTTTTAGCGTTTGGAGGGGATATTGTTCTGTATTGTTCGTAATGTTCGGAAATGTGGAAAAATTAGGAACAATATGAAATGGCTTGTGGCTGCGGGTTTGAGGGCTATTGTTCTAATGTTCTTAATGTTCTTAAAAAAGTATAGCCCCCCCGAGAGTTATCCTATTCTCATGAGATTCTGCGTGGAGCCTCGGGAAGGCATGCTGAAAAACTTTGGGAACCATGTTTTTGCCAAAAATGGCAGAACAATTGAACATTGCTTTATAATCAAGGACTTAGGCGTAGAACAATAATCTAGAACATTAAGAACATCTCGTACAATATTGATTGGCGTGGGCTATCGCGTTGCCCGTGTGGGCTTCCGCGTTGCTAGAGAACTGGTTAGACAGAACTGGTCAGAAAAAAACTGGTCAGGCGGAGCCTGCCCATTCCGCCCCGAACTGCTACGCAGTCCGAGACGGGGGCTTGGCTTAAATCGCGAAGAATATCGCACGAAGGGCTTGGTAGCGTGACGCGCCAAGATTGCGCAAATGCCAATAGGCGCGCTTTTTGCCATGCGACTTTATGTACCAGCACAGAGTGGCAGGGTTAGATTCAAAACTCAGGGGAATATTCATAATCACACCTTTCTAGAGAATGGGGCAGAGCCTAGACCCTGCCCCGAGTTAATTACGACTTAGCGGGAACGAACTGCTTCAACGCGACAATCGCATCGGCAAGAACCGTCTCATTCTCGGTCTTGCAGACCTCGCTCACCAAATCGCGCAGACCTTTCTTGAGAACCGACAACCGACCCTCAGCCTCTTTCTTGGTGTCCTTCTCGATCACCTCGATAGATTTGTCGAGAGCCTTAGCCTCAGCGATAGCCTCGGGAGTCGCTGTCCGATACAGAGCCAACTGCGCCTCTTTCAACTCTTCGACGCTCCGACCATTCGCAACCGCGACGGCTTTCGCCTTCTCAGCCTCGCGACGCTTGGCTTTCTCAACGGACTCAGCCTTTTCAGACTTGGGCTTGACCAACTGATACATCTTGAGGAACGGCACGACAATCTGAAGCCACGAACTGTTCGCCGAATTCGACGGGTCGATCACCTTCTTCGCTTGCGCATCGCACCGCAGGACATAAGCCGCCTCGTAACGCTTGCGACCATCTTCCCACAGGTCATAGGTCAGAACCCCCGCCGAAAACGCGGCTACAAACGCGTCTTTGATTTGGTCAAGACCCTTAGCCTGATCACCGGCAGCATCGCACAACAACTCAGCACCGCCCTGAAGCAGACTAACCTGAAACTCAGACCAACTTGGCGCAGACTGAACTGCGTCACCGTTCACTACCGCACCGACTGCGTCAGCTACTACCGTTTTCGTTTTACTCATTTTCATCTCCAATAAACCGGACAAACCTAGATGATCTAGGAATGTCCGCAATGGTCGCGCTGATCATTCGCCCCGCATCACCATGGACACATAATACCACAATCAGCGACATGGTGTTATTTTTTCGTGAGGAACCACGCCGAGCGCAGGTAGCCACGCCGAGCGCAGGTAGCCACGCCGAGCGCAGACACGCCATTCGCAAGAATCAAACGCCAAAAACAAAAATCGAATCGACTACCGTCATATCAATATCTCCCCGATAGTTTGTGACCCCCTACCGGTAACTCAATCCACCTACGATGACCCCCACCTAGTGGCACCCCCTAAAAATACTCGTGCGCCACAAGCAACTGCATACATAGTGTTTTGCACTGTCAATCCCGCGTCCACAGAATGACCCCCCACCCCCTAGGTAAATTTTGCCGCTAGGGGGATTAAGTCCTCTAGTTAAACACCCCCCTTACCTTTTTGCTTTCTAAGCCCCCGGGGGGTATATTATTTTTGTGGGGGCGCCCTTTTGACGATGAGGGTTTTCTAAGTCCCCCACACCTTTATTTTTGTTGTGTTATATTTCGCACAACTTGGAGCCACAAACCGCCCATTACATGTCGATACAGATAACACCGGATAACGCTGTAGCGTTGCCAGACAAACAGACCGACGACGTGCCAGACTCGGCACGCGAAGCAGTCGAGGTGTCTTCGACGACGGCAATGGTTTTGCAAGAATTAGGCATGGGGTTTGACATGACCCCCGAGGACGAAGAAAAAGCCAATGCCCTCTTTGCCCAGTTAACCCAGAACGGGAAGAACAAAAACCTCCCGGCAGATCTAAATACTCCCGAAATCGCGGCTAGGGTCGGCGGCATGCTGAAAGCCTATGACCACCAAGTGGTTGCCGATGCAGTCCAGTTACGGACAGTAATTACTAACAAACTTATCCTTTTGGCGGACTGCGGGGATACCAAGTACGAACTCAAGGCTCTAGAACTGCTTGGCAAGATCCAAGACGTGGGCCTGTTTTCAGAGAAGTCCGAGGTCACAGTTATCCATAAGACCAGCGAAGACTTGGAAAAGGCTATCCGCGATAAGGTACGCCGCCTGATTCACTCAAATACGATAGACGTAGAGCCAATTGTTGACGACTTAGAAGCAGAACTGGGCGTTAAGCCCGAGGAAATAGATGCAAGCCCCGACGCTACAGGAGTTACAGAGCCTACTGGCGATCCTTCCGAGCCTGCCTGACGCCGAAAAGCGTAAGGTTTTCTCTCAGTTAGAGCAGTACGAGAGGATAGCGGAGCAGGAAAAAGCCAAAACGAACTTTATGGAGTTTGTCCATAAGGTATGGCCTTCCTTTATCTCCGGCAGACACCACGCCAAGATGGCCCGTGCCTTTGAACGAGTAGCCCGTGGGGAACTAAAGCGGCTGATTATCAACATGCCACCACGGCACACTAAGTCCGAGTTCGCCTCCTACCTGCTCCCGGCGTGGTTTTTGGGCAACTACCCGGGTAAGAAGGTAATCCAAACGTCTCACACAGCCGAACTAGCCGTTGGGTTCGGTAGAAAGGTGCGAAATCTTGTCGATCAAGAAGTCTATAAGTCAGTATTTTCTGGGGTTGAGTTACAAGCGGACTCTAAGGCTGCTGGCAGGTGGGCGACTAACGCTGGCGGAGACTATTTTGCTATCGGTGTGGGGGGTGCTGTCACGGGTAAAGGCGCGGATCTCCTCATTATTGACGACCCTCACTCGGAACAAGAAGCCGCCCTCGCAGAAGTAAACCCAGATATTTACGATAAGACCTACGAGTGGTACACATCAGGCCCACGGCAGCGTCTACAACCGGGGGGAGCCATCGTAGTTGTTATGACACGGTGGTCTAAGCGTGACTTAACGGGCCAAGTGCTCAAAAGCGCTGCCCAAAGGGGTGGGGACGAGTGGGAAGTCATAGAATTTCCGGCTCTTTTACCGTCTGGCAAGCCTTTATGGCCTGAATTTTGGTCTTTAAAGGAATTAGCGGCCCTAAAAGAGGAACTCCCCAACAGCAAGTGGCAGGCGCAGTACCAGCAGAACCCAGTTTCCGAGAGTTCAGCCATAGTTAAGCGGGAATGGTGGCAGGTTTGGGAGGAGGAAGACCCCCCACATTGTGATTTTGTTCTCCAAGCATGGGATACGGCATTTGAGAAGAGCCAACGCGCCGACTACAGTGCTCTGACTACTTGGGGGGTGTTCTACCACCCAGACGATACTGGGATTTCACAGGCAAACATCGTACTTTTGAACGCTTTTCGGGAGCGCATGGAGTTCCCAAGGCTAAAACAAGAGGCCATTGATCAATATAAAGACTGGGATCCAGACTCAGTAATTATTGAAAAAAAGGCTTCCGGGGCGCCCCTGATTTATGAGATGCGGGCGATGGGTATACCGGTGCAGGAGTTCACGCCAAGCAAGGGTAACGACAAGATCAGTCGATTGAACGCCGTGTCAGACCTATTTGCATCTGGTAGAGTCTGGGCACCAAACACCCAGTGGGCGGAAGAAGTTATAGACGAGGTTGCAAGTTTTCCTGCGGGCGAGCATGATGACTATGTGGACTCCGTGTCCCTTGCGTTGATGAGATTCCGCAAGGGCGGTTATTTACGCACTAATTTAGATGAGCCTGAAGAAACTCCGCAGTTTAAAAGGCACTTTGAGGGCTATTACTAAGGACAGAATATGGCAATTGATAAAGCACTAGGACAGGCCCCGCTAGGGTTAGATCTTGAAGAGATGATGGATGAGCCTGCTCTTGAGATAGAGATCGAAGATCCCGAGGCTGTGCGCATTGGCATAGACGGGATGCCCATACTAGAGATTGAGGCAGAAGAAGTTGAGGACGACTTTAACGCCAACCTCGCCGAAGAGATTGATGACGGTGAGTTGACAGAATTATGTGGCGATCTGTTAGGTGAGTTTGAAGAGGACTTATCTAGCCGCAAAGACTGGATGCAGACTTATGTAGATGGCCTAGAACTTCTAGGTTTGAAGATCGAGGATCGCACAGAGCCTTGGCCCGGAGCATGTGGCGTCTACCACCCACTATTAAGTGAAGCCTTAGTTAAGTTCCAAGCCGAGACAATCATGGAGACCTTCCCATCGGGAGGCCCAGTCAAGACTCAGATCATTGGCAAAGAGACAGCCGAAAAGAAAGAAGCAGCGGTTCGTGTTAAAGATGACATGAATTATCAGTTAACCGAAGTCATGGTTGAGTACCGGCCTGAGCACGAGCGGATGTTGTGGGGCTTGGGATTAGCGGGTAATGCATTCAAGAAGGTCTACTACGACCCAAGCCTTGAGCGCCAAGTGTCGCTATTCGTGCCCGCCGAGGACGTTGTGGTGCCGTATGGGGCGTCGAACATCCAGACCTCCCAGCGTGTAACCCATGTAATGCGTAAGACAGAGAACGAACTGCGCAGATTACAGGTAGCAGGCTTTTATCGTGATGTAGAACTTGGTGATCCAGTTGATTCATTTGACGAGGTTGAGAAGAAGATCGCTGAGAAGATGGGCTTTCGTGCCTCATCCGATGATCGGTACAAGATCCTTGAGATGCACGTTGACATGGATCTTCCCGGCTACGAGGACAAAGACGAAGATGGGGAGCCGACGGGCATTGCTCTGCCTTACGTTGTTACTATCGAAAAAGGTACACAGACCGTTTTAGCAATCCGCCGGAATTGGAACCCTGACGATGAACTTAAACAAAAACGCAATCATTTTGTCCATTATTCATACATCCCGGGATTTGGCTTCTACGCTTTTGGTCTTATTCATCTCATTGGCGCTTTTGCTAAGTCTGGCACTTCTATTATTCGCCAACTTGTTGACGCTGGTACTCTCTCGAATCTCCCCGGAGGATTCAAAACTAAAGGTCTTCGGGTTAAGGGAGATGATACGCCAATCGCTCCGGCGGAATTCCGAGATGTAGATGTAGCCTCCGGCACGATCAAAGACAACATCATGACGCTTCCATACAAGGAGCCGAGTCAGGTGTTGTATACCCTATTGGGCACCATAGTTGAAGAAGGTCGTAGGTTCGCTAGTGCAGCGGATCTGAAGGTATCCGACATGAGTGCCCAGTCTCCTGTTGGTACGACGCTGGCTATATTAGAGCGCACGCTTAAGGTGATGAGCGCTGTCCAAGCGCGGATTCACTACAGCATGAAGCAGGAGTTCAAACTCCTTAAGACCATCATTCGTGACTACACCCCAGAAGAGTATTCATACGAGCCAGTAGAAGGCCCACCACGGGCTAAGCAATCAGACTACGATGACGTAGATGTGATACCGGTCAGTGACCCCAACGCGGCAACCATGTCGCAGAAGGTTGTTCAGTATCAAGCAGTTATGCAGTTGGCTCAGCAAGCTCCTCAGTTGTATGACCTGCCATATCTGCACCGGCAGATGCTTGAGGTGTTAGGGATTAAGAACGCAGCTAAGCTAGTCCCGATGCAGGATGATCAAAAACCACGCGATCCTGTTTCAGAAAATATGGATGTCCTCAAAGGTAAGCCACTTAAGGCTTTCTCTTATCAAGATCACCAAGCCCATATCACAACCCACCAGACATTTATGCAGGATCCAATGACTGCACAGATGATTGGTCAAAACCCAATGGCAAATCAAATGATGGCAGCATTACAAGCCCACATCGCCGAGCACTTTGGGTACATGTATCGCAATCAAATTGAGCAACAGGTTGGAGCGCCGATACCATCGTTTGACGAGGATGACGAACAGATCCCACAAGATATTGAGTTCGCATTATCCCGTATGGTAGCCCAAGCATCCCAGCAATTGCTTCAGCAAAACCAAGCCGCCGCTGCACAACAGCAGGCACAGGCTCAGGCACAGGATCCAATCATCCAGATGCAGATGCAAGAATTGCAAATCAAAGCGCAAGACGTGCAGCGTAAGACTATGAAAGATCAAACCGATGCGCAACTTAAAGTGCAACAACAAGAGATCGAGCGGCGGCGGATTGAGTCACAGGAAAAGATTGCTCAAGCCAATACTATGGTAAAGGCCGCTGCTGAGGATGAGAAATTAAATGTTAAGAAGTCTGACGCCCTAATCAAAGCTGTGGCTGAGGACGAAAAGAATAGGCTAGAGAGGGACAAAGAACTTCTTCGGCTTCGTAGTAGACCACAACCTTCCAAAAAAGGAGAGTAAATGAGTAATGACCTTCTCAAGTATCTTTCAGACAAGATACGAGAGGAAATGAAAGTAATCGAACAGGATGCTGTTTTAGGTAAAGCCAAAGATTTTGGGGCATATCAATATGCCTGCGGTATTTATCGCGGACTTCTGATCGCAAACAATATTCTTATTGAAACAAAAGAAAGGATGGAAAAAGACGATGACTGAACTCGCCATCGCAACGGAAGAAGGTGAAGTAAGTACTCTGCCAGACACAGACGAACGCAAAGCCAAGCAGTTACCGGATCCCTCGGGATACCGCATTTTGTGTGGAATTCCCAACATCGAAGAGCAATACGAAAGCGGAATTCTTAAATCTGACCTAACCCTTCAACATGAAGAACTACTCACAACGGTTCTTTTTGTCGTAAAGATGGGGCCGGATTGCTATAAGGACGCCGCAAGGTTCCCAAGTGGGCCTTGGTGTAAGGAAGGGGATTTTATTCTCGTGCGCCCACACGCAGGTACACGGCTAAAGATTCATGGTCGTGAATTCCGCATCATCAACGATGATTCTGTCGAGGGAGTAGTTGAAGACCCCCGTGGAATCAGCCGCAAATAGGAGTAAAACATGCCGTTACCAAAAGAAGCAGAAGGAAAGCCCGAATTTGAGTTTGAAATAGAGGGCGAAGATCAGGGTAAACCCGTAGAAAATGAAGTAGCAGCTAAGGGAAAACCCGAAGTCGATATAGAGATTGAGGACGACACGCCGGAGGAAGATCGAGGCAGGACGCCACTTCCCAAGGAAATTGTTGAAGAATTAGAGGCAGACGAGTTAGAAGAGTATTCCGATAAGGTAAAGACTCGCCTGAAGCAGATGAAAAAGGTCTGGCACGATGAGCGTCGGGCTAAAGATGAGGCTGCAAGGGAACGGGAAGAGGCTTTAGCCTTTGCCAGAAACGCCCTTGAAGAGAATAAACGCCTGAAATCAAGGCTGTCTGAAGGGGAAAAATCCTTCATAGACACGGCAAAAAGTGCTGCCGAACTTGAGATGGAAATGGCTAAACGTGCCTACAAAGAGGCGTATGAGGCTGGGGATTCTGACAAAGTAGTGGATGCGCAGGAGCAGTTAGCCGCCGTTAACTACAAACTCCAGCAGATAAAAAATTACAGACCCTCTTTACAAAACCAAGAAATTGCTGTAAATAGTCCCCAAGAGCAAGTCCCTAGACCAGATCCAAAAGCGAGTTCGTGGCAAGAGCGAAATCCTTGGTTTGGTAAAGACAGGCTGATGACAAGTTTGGCATTAGGGCTGCATGAGGACTTAGTTGCACAAAATGGTCAGGCGTATGCAACGACTGACGAGTATTACCAGCGTATTGACAAAACGATACGCGACAAATTTCCCGAGAATTTCGGGGACGAGATTAAAACGACTAACGGGGGCGGCAAGCCCGTTACGCGCACCGATAGACCTGCCACAGTAGTTGCTCCGGCATCGCGTAGCACATCCTCCAAAAAGATAGTGCTTAAGCAGTCGCAGTTAATGATTGCTAAGAAGTTAGGTTTAACCCCCGAGCAATATGCCCGGGAATTTGCGAAGACACAGGAGAACTAAAATGGCAGAAAACAGACTTGCACGCGAACTTGAAAGCCGATCCACCGTAGAGCGCCCCAAGGCTTGGATGCCTGCTTCAGCATTACCGGAGCCAGACAAACAGCCGGGTTACGCATACCGTTGGATTCGAGTTGCCTCACAAGGGCAGGCCGATCCCAAGAACACATCTTCTAAGATGCGTGAAGGATGGGAGCCTGTTCGGATTGAAGAGCAGCCTAAGTTCCAGATGTTGGTTGATCCTAATAGTCGTTTTAAGGACAACATTGAAGTAGCCGGACTGTTACTCTGCAAGATCCCTGTTGAGTTTATGGAACAGCGTAAGCAGTACTATGCTAAGGCCACAAGAGACAACATGGAAGCCGTAGATAACACGTTCATGAGAGAGAACGACCCGAGGATGCCGCTCTTTAAAGAGCGTTCTTCTAAAACGTCGTTCGGTAAAGGTAAATAACTTTTAACGAGGCTTAAAAATGGCATATCCCACCGTATCAGGCCCTTACGGGCTTATCCCGATCAATTTGATCGGCGGTCAGGTGTTTGCTGGTGCTACTCGTCAAATCCCCATCGGTTCCGGTGAGACAACCGCTATTTTCTTTGGCGATGTCGTTAACCTGAACTCCGATGGTAATGTGACGAAACTGACTACCACGGACTCTGGCTCTGTAGTTGGTGTTTTCCTTGGTTGCACCTATGTCGATCCGACACTTGGTCTGACCTTCCGTCAGTCTTACCCCGGTGGCTTAACAAACTCCACGATGTCTGCATACGTGCAGGACGACCCGGACGCTTTGTTTAAAGCCGCAGTGTGTGACACTGGCACCACAACCATCAGTTTCTTAACCCGTACTGATGTCAACCGTAACGCTGCTTTGGTTCAAAACTCTGGTTCTACGACCACAGGTAACTCGGCTGTAGCCATCAATGATGCTACTAATACCACGACGACCCTGCCTGTTCGCATTATCGATGTTGTGCCTGAGACAGCAATCGCTGGTTTCCCCGGTTCTTACACGGAAGTGATCGTGAAGTGGAACTTTGGTGTGCACCGGTATTACAACGCCACTGGCGTATAAGGAGCATATTAAATGGCTATTTCCCGCGCACAACTACTGAAGGAACTCCTCCCGGGACTGAACGCTTTGTTTGGTCTTGAGTATGCTCGCTACGGCGAAGAGCATAAAGAGATTTTCGAAACTGAAACCTCTGAGCGTTCCTTCGAAGAAGAAACCAAACTGTCTGGCTTCTCAGCCGCTCCTGTCAAAAACGAAGGTTCTGCCATCGCTTATGACAACGGGCAAGAGGCATGGACTGCTCGCTACAATCACGAAACCATTGCTCTTGGCTTCTCGCTGACGGAAGAGGCAATTGAGGACAACCTCTATGACTCCCTGTCCAGCCGGTACACCAAGGCTTTGGCCCGTGCTATGGCTTATACCAAGCAGACTAAGGCTGCTGCAATCCTGAACAACGGCTTTGACACCAACTATGACGGTGGCGATGGCGTTGAGTTGTTCTCGACTGCTCACCCTCTAGTTTCTGGTGGCGTCAACAGCAATGAACCCGCAACTCCTGCTGACCTTTCTGAGACCTCCCTTGAGGCCGCTGTTATTCAGATCGCTGCTTGGACGGACGAGCGTGGCCTGCTGATTGCTGCAAAGCCGCGTAAATTGGTCGTTGCTCCTTCCAACATGTTCGTTGCGACTCGTATTCTTGAGACGGAACTGCGTGTTGCTACGGCTGACAACGACATCAACGCTCTGAAGAGCAATGGTTCGATCCCAGAAGGTTACTGTGTAAACCACTTCTTGACCGATCCAGATGCTTGGTTCTTGACAACTGACGTTCCTAACGGTCTGAAGCACTTTGTTCGTACCCCGATGGCAACATCGATGGACGGCGACTTCGACACCGGTAACGTTCGTTACAAGGCTCGTGAGCGTTATTCGTTCGGCTGGTCTGATCCGCTAGGCGTCTTTGGTTCACCGGGCGCTTAAGTTGTAGGAGGGGGGTTGCAAAACCCCCCTTTTGTTGTATTCTTTAGGAACTAGGATTTATTTAGCCCATACGACTGGCCTAGCAGACGTTATAGAGACTTATGGGCGATGTGCTATAACACGAAAGGTTTATTATGGCTATTACTACATTTAGCGGCCCAGTGTCGTCACAAAATGGTTTTATTGGTGGCACTACTACTGATCCAATTGTTGCAACTACCGCAGGCAACATCTCCAGTTTCTACGGCACGGCATCAAATACAACCGGTGACGTTCGCTTAAATTACTCCCGTTTGACCTTTACCACTACTGGTTCTGGTGAAACCGCTCGTTTTCTAACCCGCGTTACCGGCGCAAATGCCGCTACTGGCGGTACAGTTAACGGCGCACATATTTCTTTATCTGTTAATACCGGGGGTTCTATCTCTGGTGCAGGTAACGGATTACGTGTAACTCTTGGTGCTGCTGCCAGCGTAACGGTTGGTGGTACTGTTGCAGCCCTACAGGTTGATTCGGATGTTGACACTACTGCTACTTTGCCCGGAAATGCTTCATTTATCCGTGTAACTAACAGCGGTTCGGGGACAATTACCAATCTGTTTAACCTGCCAGATGCAATGGTTCAGGCTATTGGTGGTACGTCTACTACTGCTACTCAAAAAATCCGTTTCGTTGATTCGGCTGGTACAGCATACTTCTTGTACGCAGTTGAAGCCTAATGCAGATAACGAAAGAGTTTTTGCAATTGGAGATTAAGAAAATGGAAGAGCAACGGAATAACGCACATGACGTAGCCGTTGCTTCCCAAGCGGCTATCGATACCATGACGGCGTTGATAGACCGCCTTAATCTTCCCGAACAGGACACGGAGAACCAAAATGGCATCAATGCAATATGATGTATTTGGCACAAAGCCATTAACTACTACTGGTGACTTTAAAGACCAGAACAATAACAACATTAACCGGACTCGTATTAAAACCATATATGCGGTAAATGGTGCGACAGCCGGTTCTGTTGTTATTCGTGAAGGTGGTTCCGGTGGTGACATTGTGCTTACCGTAGAAACTGCTGCAAGCGGTACGGCTGGCTATACCATCATTCCTTTACCGGGTGAGGGTATTCTGGTCAAAACCGGTACGCTACACGGCACTGTTACTAACACAACCTCAATGGTACTTTTCTACGGATAACCAAACAAATGCAAAATGAAAAAGGTTACACGTTAGCAGGCCATAAGATCTTCTTTGGCATCCCTGCTTACGACCACAAAGTTTCACTCAAACAAGCAATCTCTTTGATGCGGTTTGCCCAACAGGCGCCACAGCATGGGATTGACATCACGATTGGAAGTATTTGTGGGTGCTCGGTAGTTTCCCGGGCACGTAATCTTTTAGTTCAAGACTTTTTGGAGTCCGATGCTACGGAGTTGATGTTCATTGATGCGGACATTAACTTCCAACCAGAGGACATTATCCGTTTGATGGCTTGGGTTACGGAAGACAACATTGATATTGCTGCTGGTATCCCGTGTGCTAGAAAGGCAGAAAAAACGTATATCGTCACACTAGATGAAGATGAGAACGGGGTTACGATGAACGGCATGGGATTGGTGCGTGCCAAGCGTGTGGCTACCGCCTTTATGATGATTAAGCGGGAAGTTATCGAAACCCTAGTCAAAGCCAATCCTCAGTGGAACTATTGGGATGATCGGACTCAACGCACCCTAAGTGCGATTTTTGACTTCGCTGTAAAAGACAACTCCTATGTTGGTGAAGACTACCTGTTCTGTGACCGTGCCCGTGAGGCAGGATTCCAAGTCTGGGTAGATCCAACAATCAAACTAGGCCACATGGGTGTTCAAGAGTACGAGGGAGACTATGGCAATGAAGCCTTCTACCCACGGCTTGTTAAAGACGAGAAGATTGTAAATGGCTGATCTTGATCTTCAAGAATTAATACAGCACGGCCTAAAAGGCACTAGCCCTAAAGCGGAAGCAAAAGTGGTTAGGGCAGAGGTGTCTCCGCAAATGGGGCTTTTTGGTGAAGAACCAGAAGAACCCAAAAAGGCTAAACGCGAAACCGGTAAAAGAGAAACTGCAAAAGCCGAAAAGCCCGTAGTCCAAGCCGATATGTTTGAAAAAGACTTTAAAGAACTAAAACGGGTTGAAGAAGAAAAGAAGTTTAAAGAGCGACAAAAATTGGAAGAGCGACCCCTGCCTAAGCATCATCGGATGCCAAGTGGTGGCGGTGGTGGAATGAAGCCGGATACAGATATTACGGCTTCCAAAAAACTACCTAAAATGGCTAAAGGCGGGTCTGTATCTATGGCCTCTAAACGTGCCGATGGATGTGCAGTCAAAGGCAAAACTAAGGGACGGATGGTGTAATGGTTAAAAAAGGTGTTTCTTTGGCTGTTGGGCGTGGTGAGAAATTACCAGTGTCTAAAGGTGCAGGGCTAACTGCAAAAGGTCGCGCTAGATATAACGCTGCTACGGGGTCTAATTTAAAAGCCCCAGCACCAAACCCTAAGACCAAAAAAGACGCTGCTCGACGCAAATCGTTTTGCGCCCGGATGAGTGGTATGCCGGGGCCAATGAAAGACGAAAAAGGACGCCCTACCCGCAAAGCGGCAAGTTTAAAAAGGTGGGGTTGTTAAATGGAGATGATGCTTTGGAATATGGTGTTGACCGTACTGTTGGGTGTCTTGGCCTATATCGGGCATGAGAAGTCATCTGAGATCCAGCGGCTCAACATTTTGATTAACAAAACTAGAGAAGAGGTGGCCCGTGATAACGTCACTCAAGCAGAAATGGACAAGTTTGTGCAACACATTGACCAGCGCTTTAACAGGCTTGAAGCAAAAATTGATGAACTTTTTAAAAAGGGGTAAATAAAATGGCTAATCCGTTCCAAGGTGATGATGTAGATCCGTTTAGTGGTGCTCGTGATGAAGAAACGGGTGACGTAAAACAAGTTGGTCTTCCCGCATCTGCAAAAACTTCCAGATTTGGCACTGCATTTGCCGCTGCTCGTAGAGCCGGTGATAAGACTTTTATGTTTAACGGCAAAAAGTACACCACTGAAATGGCTTCAGAAAAGAAAAAAGCGCCTGCTAAAGGGAAGTCACTTCCCGGTAGGGCTGCTGAAGGTTCTGTTTCTGATGTTGTTGGTGCTAAAAAGGGCGGCATGATTAGTTCTGCCTCCAAACGTGCTGACGGTATCGCTACCAAAGGTAAGACTCGCGGAAAGATGGTGTGATATGGGATTTGGTTCAATAATTAAGCAGGTTGTTCAGAAAGCAAAAGAGTCAGGTGCAATTAAACCCACCGATCCTGCATCTACTCCCACCCCCTCTGGAGATTTTAATTTTTTAAAAAGTATTGCAAAGGCTGCTGAGGCAGTGCCAAGCGCTAATAAGCCAAACGAAGGGCTTGGGGTCTATAGAAGGTTAACCGCAGCAGATATTGAAGAAGAAAATAAAGCAAAGATGGGTATGAAAAAAGGCGGTAAGGTAAAAGTTTCTTCGGCTTCTAAACGTGCTGATGGATGCGCTCAACGGGGTAAAACTCGCGGGAAAATGGTCTGATGCCAACTGTTAGTAAAAAACAGGAACGCTTCATGCAAGCAGTGGCTAATAACCCAAAGTTTGCAAAAAAGGTAGGCGTGCCAACGTCCGTAGGTCGTGAATTTACGAAAGGAAAAGACATGAAAAAGATGAAAGCAGGCGGTATGCCTATGGGGTCAGACGGCAAACCTACTTTTGTAGGTGATGGCAAAGGCAAAATGAAGCACGGCGGCAAGGTCAAGAAGATGGCTGGCGGTGGTTTGGCTGCTGGTCACAAGACCGCTGACGGCATTGCTAAAAAAGGCAAGACCGCTGCCAAGGTTGTCAAGATGGCTAAGGGCGGACGGTACTGCTAAATGAGGCCAAGCCGGGGAATGGGGATTATCAACCCCTCTAAAATGCCAAAGGCCAAGACGATCACCCGTAAGGATGATCCGAACAAGGTCAAGATGTTTGCCAAAGGTGGTGAGTCTAAGGTAAACGAGGCTGGCAATTACACCAAACCCGGTATGCGTAAGTCGTTATTTGAACGTATTAAGGCTGGCGGCAAGGGCGGTGCCCCGGGTCAGTGGAGTGCTCGTAAGGCTCAGATGATGGCTTTGCAGTACAAAAAGGCTGGCGGTGGATACAAGTGAAGTGGTCGGACAAGCGTAAAAAGTCTGTTGACTGCGATAACCCAAAAGGTTTTTCGGAGAAGGCACATTGCGCTGGACGTAAGAAAAAGATGGCTGGCGGTGGGTTGGCGAAGTCTCAACAATCCCTAAAGGCATGGACTCAACAAAAGTGGAGAACTAAGAGTGGCAAACCTTCTACGCAAGGATCGCAGGCTACAGGGGAAAGATACCTCCCAAGCAGCGCCATCAAAGCGCTCTCCCCGCAAGAGTACGCCGCGACCACCCGTGCCAAGCGAGCCGGTAAAGCAGCAGGAAAGCAGTTTGTCCCCCAGCCTAAAGGGGTGGCTAAAAAAGTTGCTCCGCATAGGAAAATAGGATGAGCACAACAGGGACGACCTCTTTTAACCTAGACCTCAATAACCTCGTAGAAGAGGCTTTTGAGCGTTGCGGTGTTGAGTTGCGCACTGGCTACGATATGCGTACCGCCCGTCGTTCCCTAAATCTTTTGACGATTGAGTGGGCTAACCGAGGTATCAATCTGTGGACTATCGAGCAGGGTGCTATCCCGTTAAATCAGGCTCAGATTACTTATGCCCTTCCAGTAGACACAATTGATCTAATGGACATGGTGGTGCGTACCCAGACTGGAATTCCGCAGTCAGACATCAATATCAACCGAATTTCGTCCTCAACCTACGCCACAATCCCCAATAAAAATGCCCAAGGTAGGCCAATTCAGGTCTGGATTGACCGTCAAAGCGGGGCAGAAAATGTGACTACTAAGACGTTAGCAACGACTATCAACTCGTCTATTAATACGATCACGCTCAGTTCTGTAGAGGGGTTAAACTATGTCGGGTTTATTAAACTTGGCAACGAGACTATCGGATACAACGAAATATCAGGGAATACTCTACAAAACTGTGTTCGTGGCGTAGATAACAGCACTGCCGCAGGGCATACCGCAGGTGCCATTGTGACGGTGCGAAACTTGCCAAATATTAATGTCTGGCCTGCCCCAGATCAGTCTAGTTTCTATTCCTTTGTTTACTGGCGTTTGCGGCGCATCCAAGACGCTGGGAACGGCGTTAATACCGAGGACATCCCTTTCCGTATGCTGCCCTGTATGGCGGCTGGATTGGCCTATTATCTGTCGTTAAAGATCCCCGAAGCCATGGGTAGGATTGATATGCTAAAAGCGTCCTACGAAGAGCAGTGGTTGTTAGGTTCTAGCGAAGACCGTGAGAAGGCGTCGTTACGCTTAGCCCCACGGCAGTATTTTTATTAAGGTGGGTTATGGCTGGGCCTAAATTTGCTTCTGGTAAGAAAGCGATAGCGGAGTGCGATAGATGCGGATTTCGGTATAAGTTAAAGGAACTTAAAAAATTAGTAATCAAAACCAAAAACATCAATCTTCTTGTTTGCCCTACCTGTTGGGAGCCAGACCAGCCGCAATTGCAGTTGGGGATGTATCCGGTCTACGACCCACAGGCGCTGCAAAACCCACGCCCAGATACGACGTACTTACAGGCGGGATATACAGGGTTACAGGTGGACAATATAAACCCACCAGATCCAGAGAATGAAGATGCTTTTGGATTGCCCTCTGGGGGAAGTAGAATCATTCAATGGGGCTGGAATCCTGTTGGTGGCTCAAGGGCAAATGATGCTAGTCTTACCCCAAATAATCTGGTTTTGAGTATTTCACTTGGAACCGTAACAGTAGCAACCACTTAAGGAGTTTAAAATGGACATGAAAGCAGCATTAAAGGCTCATATGAAAAAGAAGGGCGCTAAGGCTCATCCGGACGCTAATGTAAAAAAGTTGGCTAAGGGTGGTAAAACTAATGCACAGATGAAGGCCATGGGGCGCAATCTGGCAAAAATTGCCAACCAAAAGAAACCCATGTCAATGGTTCGTAAAATAGGGATCTAATATGGATAAGCCAGTCAAACAAATACCGATTGTGCCCAATAACAACGGGTACCCAAACAATGTGCCTAATACTCAAACCCAGAAGACTCGTGGTACTGGGGCAGCAACCAAAGGTACTGGTAATAGCAAGAAGATGGGTTAATGAACTACACGCAACTGACTGCCTCGATTAAGGCTTACTGTGAAAACGACTTCCCACAGGCTGTGGGAGCGGGTGGTCTTACGTCCGCAGAGCAGATTGCTCGGTTTGTGCAGCAGGCTGAACAGCGGATTTATAACTCTATTCAGTTTCCAGCCCTACGGAAAAACGTCACGGGTAACGCCACGGCAAGTAATAAGTACTTGGCTACCCCGGTGGATTGGCTGGCTACGTTTTCTCTTGCTAGGATTAACGCTGACGGGAGTTATGAGTACCTACTAAATAAGGATGTGAACTATATCCGTGAGGCATTCCCGTTCCCCGCAACTTCCGGGCCACCGACCCATTACGCCATATTTGATGAGAACACGTTCATCCTTGGGCCGACCCCAGACGCTTCTTATAGCATGGAGTTGCACTATTTCTACTACCCACAGTCGATTGTGACTGCCGGTACGTCATGGCTTGGGGATAATCTTGACTCGTTGTTACTTTACGGCTCCCTGCTTGAGGCTGCGGCATTTATGAAATCTGAAGCAGATACGGTAAAAAATTACATGGATCGGTATAACGAAGCCTTTGCAATGGGCAAACAGCTTGGCGAGGGCAAAGATCGTCAGGATATGTATCGCACGCCGCAAGTACGGTATCCGGTGAAATAACATGGCATTCCAAGGCAATTTCACCTGTAACTCGTTCAAGGAAGCCTTATTTAAGGGCGATGTGGACTTCTTGGTGGATACCATCAAGATCGCCCTATACGACAACACGGCAACTCTAAACGCTTCGACTACGGCTTATACTTCGGCAGGTGAAGTGGTAACGACAGGTTATACGGCTACAGGGAATACCCTAACCCCATCAGTCACACTTGGAACTGACGGTATAGCCTACGTAGACTTTGCTGATACCTCTTGGACTGCGGCTATTACAGCCCGTGGTGCGTTGATCTACAAAGATGGTGGCACGGCTATCTGTGTTTTGGACTTTGGTTCAGATAAGACTTCTGCTACGACGTTTACCGTGCAGTTCCCCGTTAACGATTCAAGTTCAGCCCTCATACGATTAAATTAAGGATAAAGATGAGCACAGCATTAACAGGCGTTATAGGTAAACCCCCCGTAGTCACGGTCAGTAATGTCCGTCCTTTGGAAAAAGACCTGTACCGCATGATGTGGGAGAAGCCTGAGTATCGCAATGTAGCCCCGGGTGAGGGTGCGGCGTTTGATTTTATGTCTCAGGCCAAGCCTCCCCGTGGTGCTTCTGTTATCGACCTTGGCTGTGGCACAGGCCGTGGGGCTTTGAACCTAGCCTTCTTTGGTGGGTTAGACGTAACGATGGTGGACTTTGCAGATAACTGCTTAGACCCTGACATCCGCCCAATGCTTGAGACCCAGAGCCATGCCCTGCGGTTTAAGGAGCACGACCTATCCCAGCCCTTGGACATCAAGGCGGCGTATGGCTTTTGTACGGACGTTATGGAGCATATCCGCCCCCATCACGTAGACCGTGTCTTGGATAACTGCCTAGATGCCTGCCAGCACGTATTCTTCCAGATCAGCACCCAAGACGATGAAATGGGTAAGATCGTAGGCCACAGACTTCACCTGAGCGTCCACCCCTATGAGTGGTGGCTCAATAAGTTCAACGAGCGCAAGTGCTTAATTCACTGGTCAAAAGAGGCCGACGGCTACGCTTACTTTTATGTCTCGGCATGGATGTCGGGCAAGGAGTTTGTTGATAGGGGCGTTCTAAATACGACTGAAGAAAAGGTCAAAGAGAACGTCAAGGCCAACATTACCTTGGGATTCCAGCAGGTTCAGCCCTACCCCACGAATGACGTAGAGGTGATGATTGTAGGTGGTGGCCCATCCTTGGCTGAGAATATCGAGGAAATCCGCAAACTGCGTGAAGATGGGGTCAAACTCGTTACCATTAATAACGCCTATAAGTTCTGTATCGATCACGGAATCAAGCCTTCAGCGATGGTCATGGTAGATGCCCGGGAGTTTAATAGCCGGTTTGTAGAACCCATTATCCCTGAGTGCAAGTACTTTATTGCCTCCCAGTGTGATCCTTCGGTATTTGCAAAGGTTCCTAAAGAGCAGACCTACATCTGGCACACCAGTGCAGACATGATCAACGATATTCTGGCAAACCAATATCAGCGCTGGTTCCCGGTTCCGGGTGGTTCCACGGTCTTGTTAAGGGCTATCCCTTTGTTTAGAATGCTTGGATTCAAACGATTTCATATTTTTGGCTGTGATTCATGTTTAGATGGCGATAAGCACCATGCCTACGAACAGAAAGAAAATGATGGTCAGCCTGTAGTTCCGGTTAATGTTGGAGGCAAAATTTTCCAATGTCATCCTTGGATGGTATCTCAGGCTCAGGAGTTTGTTGACTTGATCAAGATGTTGGGTGACGAGATTGAGTTAGATGTTCGTGGCGGGTTACTCCGTCATATTTTAGAAACTGGCGCTTCGTGCGCTGATTTAAAGGAGATTTAAAATGGCTGCATCTGCATGGCAACTCTATAACAGCGCTAAAAAGTACATCGGTAATGGCACGATTACTTTAGGTGCTGGCGTATTTAAAATGTTATTGGCTCGTTCTGCTAGTAACACCTCGACGTTTACCCTAAGTACTTATGCTTCGATCACTAATGAGATTTCGGCTACGGGCGGGTACGTGACGGGTGGTAAGAACCTTGTTCCGGCAACGGGTCAATGGACTGTTGGTGCTTCGGCAAAACAACAGAAGTTCACTTACTCGACAGTAGGTCTGACATTTACGGCTTCCGGCGCTTCGTTGACTAACGTTAAGTACGCTGTGATTCGTAACTCGACCGGTGCTGGCGCAGGTAAACTTCTGTGCTTCTGCCAATTGTCAACTACACAGTTCACGGTAACTTCGCCAAATACACTGACCATTCTTCCTGCTGCTACCGGCGTATTTACTCTGACCTAAAAAGAGGTTAGATCATGGCGCTTGTCATAAAGGATCGGGTTAAAGAGACCTCGACCACGACTGGTACTGGCACGTTTACGCTTGCTGGTGCTGCGACTGGTTTTCAGTCTTTTTCTGCGATTGGTGACGGAAATACGACGTTCTACACTATTGCTTTAGTAGGCGGCAGTGAGTGGGAAGTTGGTATTGGAACCTATACATCCTCTGGGACTACGCTCTCAAGAGATACGATTCTTTCGTCAAGTAACTCTGGAAACGCTGTTAATTTTTCTGCGGGAACGAAGGACGTATTTGTTACCTACCCATCCGAAAGAGCAATCACTGGCGGGGGTGGGGGCATAGGCGCCTTAGTAGTAAACGCAACAACGGTTACAGACAGTTATACGGTTGCAACTGGAACTAACGCTCAATCGGTTGGGCCGATAACCATCGACAGTGGGAAAACAGTCACAGTAAGTTCAGGTCAACGCTGGCTGGTGGTCTAAATGTTCGGCTTCTACCCCTTTGCCGGAGCGCCGTTTGCTGACGTAGGTGAAAGTGTAGTCAATACCAGCATCACCGCTGGTACTGGGTCGTTAACTATTGCGGGTGTAGCACCAACTGTTTTACAAGATGTACGTATTACCCCGGCTGTAGGATCGCTGGTCTTGGCAGGGTCTAATGCAGAGACTCGGACGGACTTCTTCCTTACGCCACAGGCTGGTGCTTTAACGCTTGTTGGGGCGGCTCCTACGCCAGTTACAGAAACGGTAGTTACGCCTACTGGGGGAGCCTTATTAATTGGCTCTGTTCCTTCTATAGTAGTAAGCGGAACAATAATTCAAACGCAGGTCGGGGCGTTGACTCTGGCTGGCGTGGCTCCGGTAGTACGCACAGACTTCTTTATACAGCCGCAGGTCGGTGCTTTAGTTGTTGCTGGGGCAGCCCCAACGGTTCTGTTAGATAAACGTATCGTTACCCAGACCGGGGCTGTAGTCATCCAAGGCTTTGCCCCGATAGACATTGAAGACGACATTATTACGCCTACTGGCGGCGCGGTTCTAATTGGATCTGCTCCGAGCGTAGTTGTTGGCGGTACGCTTATTACCCCTAGTGTTGGATCTGCTGTAATTGCAGGGGTTGCCCCTGTAGTCCGGACGAGTTTCTTCATTACCCCTGACGCAGAGGATTTGTCCTTGGCTGGGGGAGCACCAGTAGTTTTCAGAAATATTGACTTTTTTATACCCACAGGAAGCATTACATCTCAAGGATTTGCGCCATCAATAGCACCGGGCGTACCAATTGAGGTACCTACAACGGCTTTAAATCTGGCTGGGGCGGCTCCAACTTTATCTCGCGGTAGTGTAGTTACCCCGACGGGCGGCGCCGCTATAATAGGTACTGCACCTGTAGTATTGATTTCTGGAAGTGTGGCTATCCCAAATACCGCTAGTTTGGCATTAGTTGGGGGCATTCCTGATGTATCGAAGTTCCTAACCCCATCGGCTGGGGCGGTTTCTTTGGTTGGCGGAGCACCTACTGCTTCTAAATTTATTACCCCGGGGGCAGCGGTACTAAGTATTGTTGGGGCGCAACCTGCAATAGATCAAGAGGAAAACCCACAAACCGGATCCTTAACACTTATAGGGCACGCACCTTCGGCAACTATTAGTCGGGTTATTACGCCAGCCAGAGGCCAATTGACTTTAGTAGGTGGTACGGCAACTGTGCAGAACCCCAATTGGGTGCCGATTAACGATGGACAAACACCGGGCTGGAGTGATATAAACGATCAGCAAACGCCCAATTGGCTTCCAATAGCGGCTTAAAGGGAAACATATGGCAAGTACTTATTCAGCCTTAAAAATCGAACTTATCGGCACCGGGGATCAGACCGGTACGTGGGGCACGACCACTAATACTAACCTTGGCACAGCCCTAGAGGAGGCCATTGTTGGTAGAGCTACGGCAAATTTTACCACTGACGGTAACTTAACCCTGACGTTGACAGATTCAAACGCAACTCAGGTAGCCCGTAATCTGGTGCTTAACTGCATTTCTGGCGTTAGTTTGACGGCTACCCGTGACCTGATTGTTCCTGCTATTGAGAAGCCATACATCATTCAAAACAATACTACGGGAAGCCAGTCGATTCGGGTAATTGTTGCGGGTGCTTCGGTAACGGTTCCTAATGGCAAGACGGCTTACATCTATAACGATGGCACCGATATAAAATATGCGTTTGACCAGACGGGCAACTTAAATGTTGGCGGTACTTTAGGGGTTACAGGGGCTTTAACGACTTCTAGCACAGCCTCTTTTGGCGGCAACACGGCGATCACAGGTACCTTGAGCGCAACTGGAGATGGTACGTTTTCTGGTACAGGGGCCGTAAAAATGCCGGTTGGGACGGTAGCGCAACGTCCTAGTCCAGCCAAAGGAATGTTCCGATTTAATGACGATTCAGACGAGTTTGAAGGTTACGACGGGTCTAATTGGGGAGCCATTGGTGGTGGCGGTCAAGCCGGGGGTGCAATTTTAGTAAATAACACCACCGCATCTGCTTCTTACATAATCGCCAGCGGTGAGAATGGTTTATCAGTTGGGCCAATCACCGTTAATAGCGGAGTCACAATCACGGTTAGTTCAGGCCAGCGTTGGCTGGTTTTATAAGGAGTAAGGTATGAGTTTAATTTTAAGTGGATCTGACGGCGTATCCGACATTGACGGTTCAGCCTCAACCCCGGCTATTCGTGGCACGGACGCTAATACGGGTATCTTCTTCCCTGCTGCTGACACTATTGCCTTTGCAGAGGGTGGCGCGGAGCGTATGCGGATCGACTCCAGCGGTAATTTGCTGGTTGGTACGACTTCTGCATCCAGCATTACTGGTTGGAGTGGCAGTGCTGTTGGTCAAACAATCCAAAGCGCACAACCCGTACTTGCAATCGTAGATAGCGATGACACAACCAACTTTGTTACATGGTTGGCAGACGTTGGTGGAACCACATATCTTTATGGCAAGGGAGCGTACCCTCTAATTCTTGGCACATCCAACACAGAACGTATGCGTATCGACTCCAGCGGTAATGTGGGGATTGGTGCAACAAGCCTCACCGGAAAGTTGACCGTCAGGCAGTCCACTGATGCCACCAATGGCGGCATCGTCATTGAAGACACTAGTGGCGGCGGCGCAGTAATTTCTCGTTTGACCGACGGTGGCTTGACTTTCCGCAACGGCGGTTTGGAACGCGCCCGTATCACCAGCGGTGGTGAGTTGTTGGTGGGGACTACGAGTGCGTCATTTGCTGGAGCAACCAGACAATTCGTTGTCAACAACTCAGGTGGATTTGCAGCAGGGTTTGGTAATACAACCGCAGGAAATGAAACCGTAGTTATCCAAAATGGTGATACATCTGGCACACGCCGACTTGTCGTATTTAAAGCTGGTACAACAGGGGTTGGAGAGATATCCTCAAACGGAACCACGACTACATACGCAACATCATCTGATTACCGCCTAAAAGAAAATGTTGCACCTATGACAGGTGCGCTTGCAAAGGTCTTAGAACTTAACCCAGTTACCTACACTTGGAAGTCTGACGGCTCTGACGGTCAAGGTTTTATTGCTCACGAACTTCAAGAAGTGTACCCTGATGCAGTGTCTGGCGAGAAAGATGGCGAGAAAATGCAGGGTGTGGACTACGGCAAACTTACCCCAATCCTGACTGCGGCACTTCAAGAAGCAATTACCAAGATTGAAACCCTTGAGGCTCGTATTGCCGTATTGGAGGCAAAATGAAAACTCTGACCGCTGAGAACAATTTTGGGCGCACCAAACAGACCATTGCGTTGGCTGACATTATGGTTGACGAAGAACATTCGGTTGTGGATGTTGCAAACAACTGGGCGGTATTTCCACGGCATCTTCAAGTTGCAACCAGCATTGCCTCGCAAGGGCTAAAAAATCCAATCATTGTGTTGGCTAGTGCTGACAAGTATCGATTTACTGCTTCTGGTGGCAGGATTCAATTTGCGGTGGTAAACGGCTACACACACATTGACGCAATTGTTCTAACGGAAGAAGCAGATGTAAGACCGCTAATGGTTGAGCAAGCACAAACCGAAGAGCAATACCTTGACCCTCAATATATCACACGCTGGTGGGAGCAAGAAGAAACCACCGAACCATTATCTGCGGATGCGCCGCAGAGTCAGGAGTAACACATGAGCAAAATAGCACTAGAAGGCAACGCAAGCGGTACAGGTACATTTACCGTTGCTGCCCCGAACTCAAACTCAAACTACACGCTGACGTTACCGCAGTCCACCGGCACAGTCGTAGTTACTGGCGGAGCGCAGACTATTGAGTTTGCTGCAGGTACTGCTTCAACACCATCCATCACCTTCACAGGTGACACAAACACAGGAATCTTCTCCCCTGCCGCAGATACCATTGCCTTTACGGAGGGTGGTGCGGAAAGTATGCGGATAGACTCCAGCGGTAATGTTTTGGTGGGTTCAACATCCAATTCAAATACCGCCAGAATGAAAATTGACGGCGGAACAAGAACAATTAAATTTTTTGATTTAACTGCAACTGGCGGTGAAAACTGGATTT
>Ga0315909_10000366_pt1 | contig 60679 bp, 93 predicted proteins | sample LakEriMetagenome_11_FD_203527 | JGI IMG/M metagenome (GOLD analysis project Ga0315909, IMG submission 203527) | Freshwater fungal communities from buoy surface, Lake Erie, Ohio, United States - Buoy 2 MA125 | ecosystem: Environmental > Aquatic > Freshwater > Lake | place: USA: Lake Erie, Ohio... | reverse complement strand
GCGCAAACACAGGGGGCGCACAGTGCACAGCAAATCCGGGCCAACTTCGTAAACGAAATCGAGAGACTTGAACGTATCAACGCAAACTGACACAACTGGGACGGGAGCTGTTTATGTACGATGGGGCGGCGGACACTCTGGCGGGCGTTGAGCTACGAACCAAGCCGTTCGAGACGGTGATGGACGTCAAGCGCATGGTGGCGCGGCGCTACGGCGTCACGGTGCAGGACATCGAAGGCCCCAGCCGCGCGCCCATGTTCTCGCATCCGCGACAGGTCGCCATGGCGCTGGCCTATCGCCGCCTGAAGTCCAAGGGGGCGTCCTACCCGCTCATAGGCCGGGAGTTCGGAGGCCGCCACTGGACAACCGTGATCTTCGCGTGCCGGAAGTTCGGGCGCAACGCCGACCCTCAGCTTTCCGAGATAGCCAGGCGCGCGGTCGATACGCGCCAGAAGCGCATTGCAGCCGCTGAGCGCAAGGCAGAGAAGCGGGAGGCCGTCCCGACCCCGCCCGAGCCTGAGTACCGCACGCGTGAGCAGATCAGGCGCCGGCACTGGATGCGCGAGGCGGGGTTCTTTGGAGGTGTGTCATGACCCGCCCCAACGCCGCCCTAGCCCTGAAGCAGGACGACCGCCCCGCATCGCTGCGCCGCAAGCCGCAGGAGCGCGTCAAGGCTGCTGACGTTGCAACCTACCTGACCGAGGAGCAAATCCAGGTTGCGGTTGCGCAGTATCTCGACGCCAAGCTGCCGCGCGACTGGCGCTGGCATCATCCCCCAAACGGCGGTTGGCGAAAGAAGGCCACGGCGGCGCGTCTCAAGGCCCAAGGCGTCAAGCCCGGCGTTCCCGATATCTGCATCCTGCGGCCCAACGGTTTGCCCATCTGGATCGAACTGAAGGCCTTCGGCGGCACACTCACGCTCGCCCAGCGCGATTTCATGGAGTGGTGCATCGCGGCCAAGCATCCGTTCAAGGTCTGCCGTTCCGTTGGCGAAGTCGAGGTGTTCCTGAAGGAGTTCCTTGCGTGACCCTCCACACAGGCTCAGGCCCTCTCCCCCAGCACATCTACTGCCATGTCGAGCGCAGCTTTGTCCGCACGGGCGAGCAGGCCGGCACAGAGCCGTGCGTGTGGTTTGGCCTTCGCGCTTACGCAGGCCGCGCATGGGGCTGCCATGTGATGCTTGAGTGTGGCGCAGTCGTCCGTGACATCCCGCTGCACGCGCTGGCGCAGTCCGTCGAAGCGGCGCCGTGGACGCTCGAATCCGCCCAGCACTGGGACTGCTACGGCGACCAGTTCTCGCTGGTCCGCTACACCTATCTGCAAGGCCTTGAAGCCCGCGCCAAGTGCGGCCCGGCAGAGCATCTGGGCGAGTACCTGTTCACCGCCTGCCCGATGCACGACGGCTTCAGCGCAGAGCCTGAACAGTCGAAGGAGTTCGTGTTCCTGGCGCTCCGCAACGGACGCTTCACGGCACAGCCAACGAACCGCGTGCTGTTTATCGAGCGCAGCTTCACCGAGGCCCAAGCGTGGCCGACCGACATCCAGCGCCAGAGCGAAGTCTGGTCGTGCGAGAGCGCGCCGGACGTTGAACTGAGGCGGGTGGTCGAGACGCTGGGGGAGGCCGCATGACCAACCGCAAGGATTTCGGGGACGTGAAAGCCGCCGCTGCACAGGCCGCCCAGCTTGTTGCTCATCGCCTCACCTGCGAGGGCTGCTCTGCCCTGCGCGGCGTGCGCCCGATGTGCCAGGCCGAAGCCTCTCCCCATTACCGCCAGCCCCGCCATGCGGGAAACGAACGGTGCGGGGTCTATTCGGTGAAGGGCGCGAGCAAGCCCGCAGCGCCGGAGCCTGCGCCCGTTTCGCGCGCGGCCATTGCCGGCGAGGTGGCCAGGCGCAAGCACAATCGGTGGGAGCGTCGGGCATGATGTTCTATTGGGGCGAGCCTGAGATTGAACGCCTGCGGGTTCTGTGGGCCAAGGGCGTGTCGTGCGCCGACATTGGCAGGCAGATGGGAACGACGAAGAACGCCGTTGTCGGCAAAGCGCGGCGTCTCGGCCTGATGCAGCGGCGGCCCAGCCGCGTTGTGAAGGTGTTCCCGGCGAGGCTGCCAGCGGTGGCCGGCGAGGTCGGTTTTGCCATCACGGAGCTGGTCAACGGCCAGTGTCGGTATCCGGTTGCCGAAACCCGTTCCGGTCATCGCTTCTGTGGCGCGGGCTGCGAAGATGGCGTTTCGTATTGCCCCGAACACAAGACAATCTGTTTCAGCGGCTTCAAGTTCCAGCGCCAACGCCCGCCGGCCGAACACAACATTTTGAGACGGGACGCAGCATGAACACCACCCAGCAGCGTCTACGGGACGTCCAGCAAGCGCTCAACGATGGCGGCTGCATCAGCACGCTGGCGACGCAATGGGGCATATCGAAGCCCGCGACTTGCCAGTGGATGGACCGCCATGCGAACCCCGAAGATCGCCGCAAGCTGGCCGAGAATGGCCGCACGCGGGGGCAGCAGAAAATTCGCGGCTTCGACCTGTCGGCGCGCATGGAGCTGATCGCGGCCTGTCGGGCTGCGGGCATGTCGTGGGAGCGCATTGGCGAAGCCATCGGCCGCAGCGGCGTAGCGCTCTGGACGCTTGCCCGTTGCAACGCCCCTGACGGCCTTGCCGCCGCCCTTGAAGACTTCCGAGACGACGAAGCCGCGTAGCGTTTCAACAATCAGAGGGACCACACATGAGCCTGCTCGAAGAACTGAAGAAACGCCGCGCCGATTTGGATGACCGCATCGGGCAACATGACAATATGATCGCGACGCACGCACGCGCCATCGAAGAGTTGACGCATCAGGCGTGCGACTTGGACGTTGCTATCGCCGCCCTTCAGCCCGACCCCATCCCCGAGCTCGAGACGCAGACCGGGGAGGAGGTGGAGATTCCGCCCGGCTTTACGAAGTGGGAGGGCGGGGAGTGGTGCCCGGTTGACCCGGGCGATAGAGTTGAAATTATACACCCCAACGGCAAACGCAGCTTTGGTTCGCCAGTAAACGTCGGGTGGCAATGGCTCAATTCCTCTGCGCCGAACGGCATCATCGCCTACCGCGTCCTCGACCCTCTTCCGTCCACGGACGATTACCACAGCCCTGAGTTTGGCGACGAGGTTCTGAGCGACGAGCCCGACGACGCCAGCGAGTTCGCGGCAGACGACACACAAGCTTCGGCTACGGAAGCCGCCAACCGCATTGAAGGCGCTTCCGAAGTGGTGACCTCCCCCGGCGAGGTCGGAGAAAGCCGGGACCATTTCGCCCTGATCGACCAGCAGACATGCGAGCCCGTGCTTCCGCATCCCGAATGGAATGAGGATGTCGTCGCCACCCGCACCTACATGGATGGGGACAAGCTTGTTGTGCGCGAGATCACGGCAGACGAGTTCTACGCGCCGATGCCAGAAAGCGAGCCGCCCACAGAAGGCTACGCGCCCGTGACCAACCCCGAGGCCGACGCTCAGGCCAAGGCCTACGACTACTACAGCCCCGAGAATGTCGAGAAGCGCAGCCGCTTCGACATCTTCAGCGTGTTCAAGCGCGAACCGGAGGGCGTGTGATGACCTGGGAAGGCTGGCTCATTCTCACGCTGGTCGCCTCCGGCATTGTTCTCGGCGTCGCTTGGTGGGGAAGGCACAAGTCATGAAGTTCGCATTCTTCCTCGCCGGCATGACCTATCTCGGCATTCTCGCCCTGATCACCGCCATGCCACCAGCCTCGCCCGTGGACACGCAGATCATCCTCGGCGGCGCGGGCCTGACCTTTCTCGGCTTCAGCGCAATGGCTGGCGACCGGAGGCGGCGATGAGCGAGCAGTTCATCGCCCAAGGCTTCTGGGCCTGCGCGGCCGTTCTCGCGCTTTGCGTCATCGCAGCAATCATCAACCAGTGGCAGAGGGGCAGCTAGCCATGAACGGGGAGACGGGGGAAATGACGGCCAGGCAGAAGCGCTTGGCGGAACTGGACCAGATCGACAGACTGACGCGCTCACAGATCAGGGAGCGCGCCAAGCTTTTGGCCGCAGAGCGCGCCGCACAGGCCAAGGCGCCGGTGCGGGAGGCCTATGAACCCGCCGTCGCCAAGCACGCAGACGACCGGGTCATTCCCGGCCTGACAGGCAAGGGCGCAATCCAGCGCCTCGACACCCTTGGCAAGCTCTGGGAGGCTGGCAAGATCACGCCGGCCCAGTATAGCGCGGGGCGGGACTATCTCGCCATCGTGGAGCACTATTTCGCAACCGCCTCGGGGCTGGCCAAGCTTAGCGAGGAGGCGGCCCGCGTCGGCGGGGATGGCGACCCCATCCGGCGCTATCTCAAGGCCCGCCCGGCGCGCAAGCAACCCGATGGACGGGTCACGGGCTACATCCCCACCCAGCGGCCCCGCAATCCCCCCAGCCATCGTCCCAGCAGCGACGGGTGGACGGCGACGAAGCTCAACGCGATGTCGGAGTTCTCGCGCATGGCAAAGCTTGTGGACAGGCTGGACCGTGAGGCGTGCACCGCGCTGTGCGTGCTGGTCATCGACCCGGCGCGGCCAGACCTGCCCGCCTTGAGCGTCGGTGCGGCCTGCCGGCGCCTGTTCGGCAGCGACATGGGTCGCAACTATGCGATCCTGACGCGCTGGTTGTGTCGCGCCTTGGACGCACTCGACGCAGAATTTATGGCGCAGGCCCGCGTCGCAGCTTGACGGGTGCCGAAAACCAATGGAGACATTTGCCTCAATCCCAGCAATTCGCTTTGAGGCGGCCCGGTTCGCAAGTTCCGGGCTTCGGGGCTGTCATGGCAAATGCAAGACTGACGCCGGAGACGGTGCAGAAAATCCGCGCTGAGGCGAAGCACTGGCCCCAGCGCGTCCTGATGCGGCGCTACAATCTTGCCCGCCAGACAATTCATGAGATCATCACCCGCCAGACATGGCGGCATGTGGCGTAGGCCCGCCCAACGTTTCACGTGAAACACTGTCCTTAACCAAGGGGGCTGGCGTGTCCCGTTTCTTCGACCAGCTCACCGAATTGGCCGGGCTCTACCCGATCAATGACGCGTTCATTGAGGCCTTGCGCCAGCGGGTGATCCGGGAATGCTCCAAGGTTCCGGTGCAGGTCCACAAGCGGATGAGGGCCGAGCGCAGGCTTGAACTGGCGGCCTGCGAGGCGATTGTCGCCATGTGGCAGGAGACCTACCTGGACGCCTGGTTCCCGATCACCATGCGCAGGGACTGGCCCCGCGCCATCTGCATCATCAAGGGCAACACGGCGCGGATTTCCTTCAGCATCGGCCCCGAGACGGAAGACGGCGGGCAGGAGATCGAGCCTGTCGAGTTCGCGGTGGTCCGCACTCCGCCCAACATCATCAGCAAGGCCCTGCGGGCTTTCAACAAGCGCGACCCGAAAGCCGAGCGGGAGAGGGAATTCGCCCCGGTTGGCACGCCAGATGGGCGGCCGGAACTGAAGCTGAATCAGCCTGTCGACCAGAAGCAAGCATTTCGGGCCCAAACAGCCAAAAAGCCTATTGATAGCAAAGCTGTAATGGTGGCGCCCAAAAGCGAAAGATCAACCCCGCCCCCGCTCACAGAGCGTCCGCCGACCGCCAAGCCGACGCGCAGGGCCAAGCTGGGGCGTTGAGAACCAGCGCGGGATGGGGTAGATTTTAAGTGTCGCGGCGGCGTGGATAGACACGCCCATTGCCTAGCCGAATGGTTGCTAGGGTTGGAACTCCGTCTCTCGGAATCCGAGGGAGACTTGCAAGCACGGAGAGCCGGTAACCAACCCGGCCCGCGACACGAAATCAGCCTCGGATGAGGCAGAACGAGACGGGGGAGTTGCGGGTTCGAATCCCGCCAGCCGATGATCGGGTTTCTAGGCCCCGTAGGCTGTAGCTCAATTGGCAGAGCGCCCCCACCCCGCCCAAACGCAAAAGCCCCGCCGTGTGAGGGCGGGGCTCAGGCCATCGGGATCGACCGGCTCAGGTATCGTTCGCCGCGACAAGGAAGGGTTTGAACCCCTGCGGCGGTTTGGCTTTGGCGGCTTCCTTTGCCGCTTTGGCCCTGGCCTTTTCGCGGGCAGCGCGCTGTTGGGCGCGAAGTTCGCGGGCCTTTTCCTGGCGGCGCTCTTCGCGCTTTGCCTCGGCTTTCGCCTCAGCGGCCAGTTTCGCCTCATGATCCTTGCGGATCCTGCGGGCGGTGGCTTCAAGGGACCAGATCGCGAGGGCAATCGAGAGGTCCAGAAGCCCGCCGACCAGCCAAACGGCCCAATCGGGGGCCAGCGGGCGGTAGGTGGCCTCGGCAGCGCTCAGGGCCTTGAGGGCGGCTGAGCGGTCAGCCTTGGCGGTTTCGACTGCAAGCGCCAGCGGCGCACGTTGGGCTTCCCACGATGCGGTTTTCGCCGCGGTCGTCTTGGGGCAGAGGCAGTCGGGAAGGGCGAGGGCCGGGAAGGCGTCGAGAGCGGCCTGCGCCTTCTCGAGCCGATCCGTGGTCCTGCCAACCTCGAGCTTTAGCGGCTCGAGACCGGCTTCGAAGGCGGCCTTGTGGGGCGCTTCGATGACGACGCCGTAGAAATTGTGGAAGCTCACGGCCTGCATGGCCATCGCAACCATCAGAACCGGGATCACGCCGGCCGACGCCCAAGAGCGTCCGAGGGCAATCACGGTGAAGGGAATGACCAGGGCCGTAGCGCCAGCGCCAAAGGCGAGGGCGAAGCGGGTGATCTGGTCCATGTCGCTCTGAAGCCAGCCATAGAGCCCGAGGGCGCCCATGGCGAAGGAAAACAGCGCGAGGAAGACAAGGCCGGGCTTGAACCCGGCGGGTTTGGTCTTGATAACAGTGGTCATTGGTCAGCTTTCTCTGATCAATCAGACCGTCCGGCGGTGAGACGCCGTGCGATCCGGCCGGGGGCTTAGGCTCCCGGCTGTTGGGTTTGTGGTCGATCCTGCGATGTCAATTCGCTCTCCGGCGGCAAACTCGCGCCGTGCGATAGTGAGAACCTAGCCGCTCGCCCTGAGCATTTCGCCGTTACACCAAGCGTTATTTCGCGAACGGCGGGCAGTATTTGATCACATTCGCGTGATCGCAAGCATTTGCCAAATCCAGCGCAAGTAAACGAGGCGCGAATACATGCACACTTACATCAAGCTAAAGCGCCCGAGGTTCGGCGGTGATGCGGTGATGCTCATCGACCGTGCCTTCTACAAACTGGACCTTGCCAAGCAGCGCGAGATGATCCGAGCGATGCTTGATCAGGGCCGCTCTGTGGATCAAGCCATAACCCGCGCCATCAATGCTGGCGCCATGCCCGCCACCGAGGCCACCCGCAACGCAGAGGCGGCCGTGCTTCGCGGACAGCCGGAGACGGCGTGATGTCGAACTATCTTCGATTGGCGGAAATCTACATGGCGCCGCATCTTTACGCCGCAGAGTTCAGGATGACGCCCAACCTGGGGGATGTCGTCAATGTCGAGCACCCCGACGTGCTGGGGGCGGTCGCAATTGGCCCCATGGGCTGGAAGAATCAGCGCGACATGATTGTTCGCGCGCAGGAAACGCGCGGGCGCGCGATCAAACCAGTCTGGTGTTAAGCCCAGCCTGAACCCCTTCCCAGCGCCGGGCAGTCGCCACTGAGCGACGCCGGCTCACCCTTCCTCAACAAAGGTCGCAGCAATGGCCGTAACCTCTGTCAACGACACGGCGACAAGCACCGTTCTTGTCGCGCCCAGCACGGCGCTGGTTGGCGTTTCCGTGTTCAACGACTCGACGGCCATTCTCTACATCCTTCAGGGACAGGGAACGGCCAGCGCGACAAACTTCAGCGTCAAGCTCGACGCTGGCGATTACTGGGAGAGCCCGGATCGTTCATATGTGCGCGGCGGCCTCACCGGCATCTGGGCGAGCGATGCGTCGGGCGCCGCCCGCATAACGACGTGGTGACCTGATGCCGCTCTACAAAGCCTCAGCATCCGAACTGGCCGCCCTTGTCGCGGCCGACACCAACACGTCCGGCTTCATCAAGGATACCGAAGGCTGGCGCATCCTGGGCGCGTCCGGCGTCGCCGTCTCCCACACCGGCAACACCTCAGAAACCGCGCTTTCGACCACCGCCGTTGCCGCTGGCGCAATGGGCCCCAACGGCATCCTTCGTGTTCGCGCCCTGTTCAGCTATACCAACAGCGCGAACAACAAGAACCTGCGCATTCGCCTCGGCGGCGTCTCAGGCACCGAGTTCGCCAACATCACGGCCACCACGACCGTCCATCACGATATCATCCGCACGATCCACAACCGCAACTCGGCCTCATCGCAGGTTGGCATACTTGCCACATCAACAAACCCCCTGACGGCATCCTCCGGTGCACTTATCGCCGGAACCATCAACACCGCCAACGCGCAGGATCTGGTGATTTCCGGCCAGCTCGCCAGTTCAGGCGAAACCGTCACCCTGGAAAGCTACATCGTTGAACTGAAGTACGGCGCCTAGCGCCTTTGAGTGGAGGACCAAGCCGTGACGACCAAACTTCGTTTTCGCCGCAATGACCCAGCCCTGAACAGGGTTGCGAACGTTTCCACGCGACTGGTTGCGGCCGGCGCAACCCTCACCATGGTGCAGGACACGCACGAGGCGAAGATCATCTGCCTCGACACCGCAGCCGGCAGCGTCGTCACGCTTCCCCCCTCCACCGGGGGCGGGGCCATCTATCGCTTTCTCGTCACCGTGACGGCGACCAGCAACAGCCACGTCATCAAGGTCGGCAACGCCACGGACGAGTTCCGCGGCTTTGTCGTGCAGGACAGCGACACGGCCACAGCCCCGAATATCTGGTGGGCGGCCGACAACGATGACACCATCACGCTCAACCGCACGACAACCGGCCTTGCGGCCCAGGGCGAGTATTTCGAGATTGTCGACGGCCTCGCCGGCCATTTCATGGTTCGCGGCTTCAGCCAGGCCTCCGGCACCGAGGCAACGCCCTTCAGCGCGACGGTTTCCTAACCCATGGCCTATGTCCGGCCCATTGTTCGCGTTCGGGAGAACAACCGCCGCATCATTCGCGGCGGCGTCTGGGACTGCGAACAGGGCCGGACGGTCTTCCAGGCGACATCGGACGAAGCCTTCAAGGTCAATGTGGACTTCACCGACATCCTGGCCGGTGGAAGCCTGACCGCGACCGTGGAATCCGATGGCGCGACCGTGACATCCAGCGTATCCTCCGGCGTCGTGACCCTCACCATCTCCGCCGTATCCAGCAATGCCGACATCGATCTCAAGGCCACCTTCAGCGACGGCCGCATCCAGCAGGAATTCCTGCGGGTGAAGGACCCGTTTGTGGGTGTTCGCGACGATTACGGCCCAGCACTGGCCAACACATGACCGACTTCGCCAAGGAACTCGAAGGCAAGGCCTACCAGCTCTGCAACGGGATGATCGAGCTGGAGGAGTTCAAAAGTTGGTTCGCCATGGCCAAGGCCGCACTTGCCCCGGACGCGCCGGCAGCTTTCACGCTTACGCCGCATCAGGCTTACGGACACGTTAGCGCTGGCAAAAACCGTGAGTTCTCCGACTACTACCAGCGCCCCTACGAGCCGATGGACGCCGACATGGAAGCTCATCACCGCAAGCTCATGGGCGGGGGAGATCCGTGAGCAGGCGCATCGTCCTGACAATCACCGATGAACTCGCCGAACGCATCTCCCGCGTCGCCAGCCATTACGACAGGGACGCAAAGACCTACATAATCGAAGCAATCGACGACCAGACCGCCATGCTAGAAGAATACCACCATCAGGAAGCCTGCGAGCAGATACGCTATCTCGTGCAGGTCGAGCCTGCGGGAAGCGCGTAGCAAAAATCTTGCGCGCCGCTGCCGGTAAAACGCCCGCAAAGGGCATGACCGCATCGCGCCCGACCCCAGAAATGCCAGTTCCATAGCTATAGCCACAAGCAAGAACTACATCGCATGACCGAAAACGCGGATGGCGAAGCCGTCAAAAACGGTCGGCCAACAATCTTCACGCCGGAACTGGCAGCAACCATCACAACTCGCCTCATGGCAGGCGAAAGCCTTCGCAGCATTTGCCGCGATCCCTCCATGCCAGCACGCTCAACGGTTCATCTCTGGATCGCAACGAATAGCAGTTTTTCGGACCAGTACGCACGGGCATGTGAAATCCGCGCTGAAGAGCTGTTCGATGAGATGTTCGACATCGCGGACAATGCGCAGAACGACTGGATGGCCAGACACGGCGAAGATGACGCTGGCTGGCAGGTAAACGGCGACAACATCCAGCGCGCACGCCTTCGCGTTGATACCCGCAAATGGGCGCTCGCCCGCATGAACTCAAAGAAGTTCGGGGACAAGGTCACCCAAGAGGTAGTCGGCAAAGATGGCGGCCCTATCGCGACCACGTCAATCGACCCCAAAAAGCTCAGCAAGGCGCAAATCGAAGCCCTTGCCACAATCCGCCTACCAGCCGACAGCCGCTGACGTTCTCGCAGCCCGCCAGCATCTGGCGCGTGAGGACGTGAAATGGTTTGCCCGGATGGTGGACATTCCCACGGTCCCGGTTTCTGCGGCCGCTGAGGAAGACAGGTTCGAAACGCTGGCAATCGATGCGTTGGCGCTGCATCACGACATCCTGCTGGATCGGCTGCAGGACCTCGCTGACGGCAAAATACGGAACCTGATGGTTCTGATGCCGCCAGGCTCGGCCAAATCGACTTACGTGGATGTGGTCTTTGTCCCGTGGTTCATGGCGCGGCAGGACCGCCGCAACGTGATCATGACGAGCTACGGCTCGGACCTTGCGAGGAAGCAGGGCAGGCGAGCGCGGCAGCTTGTTCGGTCCAGAAGCTTTGGCCACCTGTTTCCAGGCGTGACCATCTCGGCGGATTCGAGCGCGGCTGACGAGTGGAGCCTGACCAACGGCTCGGAATACATGGCAGGCGGCATCCTGTCAGGTGTGACCGGAAACCGTGCTGACCTGCTGGTTGTGGACGACCCGGTCAAGGGACGCGAGGAAGCTGAGAGCGAGACAATCCGCAAGAAGACGCGGGATGCTTATATCGACGACCTGCAGACCCGCCTGAAGCCGGGCGGCCGAACAGTGGTCATCCAGACGAGGTGGCACGCCGACGACCTGGCCGGCGGCATCCTGCCTGAGAACTGGAGCGGCGAAAGCGGCATGATCCGCTGCCGTGACGGGCAGGACTGGTACGTGCTGGCGATTGCGGCGAAGGCGACGAAGAACAACGATCCGCTGGGCCGCAAGGTTGGTGAATATCTCTGGCCGGAGTGGTTCGGGCCGGATCATTGGGCAAAATTCGAGGCAAACCCACGCACGTGGTCGAGCCTGTTTCAACAGGTTCCCTCGCCTGAGGAAGGCACATTCTTCCAGCGCGCATGGTTCAAGCGCCATGCCCGCAGGCCTGATGTGGTGAATACCTACATCACGAGCGACTATGCCGTGACGGAAGGCGATGGGGACTACACCGAACATGGCGTCTGGGGTCTGGACCCGGACAACCGGCTTTTCATGCTGGACTGGTGGCATGGCCAGACAAGCTCGGACGTGTGGATCGAGCGCCTGTTGGACCTGATCGAGCGCTGGAAGCCGCTGTGCTGCTTTGGCGAAAAAGGCGTGATCGAGAAGGCGGTTCGCCCGCAGCTTGATCGCAGGATGATGGAACGTCGCGTCTATGCCCGCATGGAATGGCTGCCCAGCATTGCGGACAAGCCGACGCGGGCGCGTGCATTCCAGAGCCGCGCTGCAATGGGACTTGTGAGCCTGCCCGAGACCGAGGACGGAGAGCGCGTGCTGTCGCAACTGCTGACATTCCCCGCAGGCAAGCATGATGACGCTGTCGATGTGTGCTCGCTGATGGGCGCTGCGATCGACCAGGCGCATTCCGGCATTGCCATGCCCGCGAACCAGCGCGTAGCGGCGCGTAGCGGCTACGCCCCCGTCCGTGAAAGCGGAGGCGCTTCGTGGAGGACATGAAGCCGGAAGCCGCTCAGGGCGCAGAGTTCAAGGGCAAGGGAATCGAGGCCTACAAGCGCATGTTCGCGCGGGCCGAGGAAGCCTGCACCGAAGCCCGCAAGCTGGCGCACCGTGACCGCGACTGGCACGACAACTTCGACGACAGCCAGTGGAGCGACGAAGAGAAGAAAACCCTGCTGGAGCGCCGGCAGCCAATCGTCACGTCCAACCGGATCAAGCGCAAGATCGGCTTCCTTTGCGGACTGGAGCAGAAGCAGCGGACTGACCCCAAGGCCTATCCGCGCAATCCGCAGGACGCCGACACGGCGGCCATCGTCACCGACGTGCTGGACTACATCGAGCAGGAGACCCGGTTCGACAACCTTGCCTCGCAGGCGTTCCGCGACCTGAACATCGAGGGCATCGAGGCGGTCGAGGTGATCGTCGAGAATGGCGACGAGATTGTCGTCAATCACCTGATGTACGATGGGTTTTTCTACGATCCGCGCTCGAAGAAGCGGGACTTCTCGGACGCGCGCTATCTCGGCTATCAGGACTGGTTTGACGAGGACGAAGCCTTCGACCTGTTCCGCCAGAAGGCGGACGACCCGAAGGAACAGGAAAAGCTCGATGCGGAACTGAGGTCCAAGCTTCAGAGCAGCTACGAGGAAGGGGCGCAGGACGAGGGCTACGAGGACAAGCCCTACAACATGTGGGGCGATGAGGATCGCAACCGGGTCCGCATCGCGTGCATGTACTGGCGCGGCCAGGGTAAGGTCTGGAACTACGTCTACTTCACGGGTGGCGGCGTCCTGAAGGAGGATGTCAGCCCGTATCACGACGATAATGGCAAGCCGGATTGCGCCATCATCGCCGCCTCGGCTTACATGACGCGGAAGAACGAGCGTTATGGCTCGGTGCGGGACATGATCAGCCCGCAGTCGGAGATGAACTTCCGCCGCTCGCAGGCGCTGTTCCTGATCAAGCAGCGCAGGACGTGGGCAAGGGCCAAGGGTATCCTGCCGGCCAATGCGAGCGAAATCCTGGCGTCTGCGGATGCGCAACTGATTGCGCAGGGCGTGCTTGGGCAGGACTGGGGCTTCATCGAGAGCGCGCAGGAAGTCGCGCAGAACTTCGAACTGCTTCAGGAAGCCAAGGGCGAGATCGACACGCAGGGTCCGAACGCGGGCCTTCAGGGGCGCGGGACGGAGGATCAGTCAGGCCGCGCCATCATTGCCCAGCAGCAGGCTGGCATGGCCGAAGAGAACGACCTCTTCGACACGCACAACGATTTCAAGCTGCGGGTCTACCGGGCCATGTGGTTCCGGGCGAAGCAGTTCTGGACCGAGCCAAAATACATCCGCATTACGGACAAGCCCGATGCGTTCCGGTTCATTCACCTGAACCAGCAGCAGCCTGTTATGGACCCGATGACGGGCCAGCCGCAGATGGGGCCGGACGGCCAGCCGGTCATGCAGATGGTTCCCGGCACCGAACTGGCGAAAATGGATGCCGACATCACGCTGCACGCGGCGCCGGAATCGCTGACATTGCAGCACGAGGAGTTCGTCCAGCTTGCCGACATGGCGAAGTCTGGCGTTCCGATCCCGCCCGACGTGCTGCTGGAAGCCTCGCAGATCCGGGACAAGGAAAAGCTCGCCAAGCGGATACAGGAAGAGGGCGGGGCGCAGGCCAAGCTTCAGCAGGCCGCGCAGCAGATCGAGGAAATGCAGAAGGTCATCGAGGAGATGCAGTCCCGGCTTCAGGACGCCTCCCAGAGCACTGAGGGCATGAAAGCGCTGGCCGAGGCGGAGAAGTCCAAGGACGAACTGCGCAAGCGCGAACTGGACAACCAGCAGTATGCGATGGACTTCGAGCTGAAGTCGCAGGCCAACGACCTGAAGGCGCGTGAACTGGAGATCAAGGAGCAGGAGCTTGCCGCAGCCCAGCGCGAGACGATGCGCGTGGCTGAGGAAGACGGCAAGGCCCGCGCTGCGGACAGCATGAGGCTGGACCAGGCATTTGCCGGCCTTGCGCAGACGCTTCAGCAGATCGCCGCGACGCAGCAGCAGACAGCGGCCCTGATCCTTGAGCAGGGCGACATGGAATCGGAAGCGGTGATTGACCGCGATCCTGTCACCAACCGCATGATCACGGCGCGTGTCGTCAAGAAGAGACGGGGAGCCGCTTAATGGCCGTCAAACTCTCAGTAGCTGTTCGGAACGCGCGCCTTGACGCCATCGAGACGGCAATCGGCACGAGCGCTGTGCTCAAGATCAGGACAGGCGCGCCGCCGACGAACATTGTGGATGCGGACAGCGGCACGGTTCTGGCGACGGTGAACCTTCCGTCCGACTGGATGGCTGCAGCGTCGAGCGGATCAAAGGCCAAGTCTGGAACGTGGGAAGACACATCGGCCGACAATACCGGCACGGCCGCGCATTTTCGCGTCTATGCCTCTGACGGCACGACGCAGCACATCCAGGGCACGGTGACGGCCACGGGTGGTGGTGGCGACATGACTGTGGACAACACCAGCTTTACCTCTGGCCAGGCCTTCAGTGTGACGACGTTCACGCTGACAGACGGAAATGCCTAGTGTCGATCGTCCACGTAAAATCCAACACGATCCCGGACTGGACTGGGTACGTAAAAAGCTTGCTTAGTTACGACCCGGCGACTGGCGAAATGCGCTGGCTGGTGAAGCGAACCCGTAACAGCAAAGCCAATGTGGGGGATTTGGCCGGAGGAGTGGATGAAAGCGGCTACATCAGAATAATGATCGACGGAAAGAAGCACAGAGCCCACCGGCTAGCGTTCATTTTCATGGGCGAGACCCCTCCGGAGATTGTAGACCACATAAACGGAGACAGGTCAGACAACAGGTGGGTAAATCTCCGGCGCGCTGACCCGTCGATCAACGCTAAAAACGCAAGTAAGCGTGTTGACGGAAAAACCATTATCACTGGCGTCGGGTATGTGCCGCGTCTTGGAAAATGGAGGGTCCGCATCAACCACAATGGGAAGTCAATCTATCTTGGGGTTTTTGAAAGCGCGGCCCAAGCGATAGCTGTCAGAGAAAGCGCAAACGCCAACCTGGGTTTTCATGAAAATCATGGGAGGCCCGGGTGTCAATCATCCATGTAAAATCGAATACGATTCCGAGCTGGACTGGAACTGTCACAGTTGGAAATTCGACTGGCGGGACGCAGACTGCGGCTGCAACTGACCTCGTCCTTCCATCGGACTGGAACAGCGCGCATAACCAGTTCTACACGCTGACGGGGAACACCAACGGCGCCTCGACGGCGAGTGGGACCAACGTCGTCCTGTCGGGCGGCAACAACGTCACGCTGGTTGGCGGCGGGGCCACGGTTGGGTTCAGCGTCGGCAACTACATCACGACCGGGGCGCTGTCGGACCACAGCCACGGCAACCCGACGCTGGCCCTGACCAACCTGTCGGGCACAACGGCCAGCAACTCGGCGGGGCTGACGCTGTCCCTGTCGGCTGCGGCGCCGGGCGGGGCAGGCACGATAGCAGGATGGGAGCCTTTTCAGGTCGGGAACAACTCGACGTTTTCGAGCCAGGGCCAGAACTCGCTTTACTTGCAGAAGGTTCGGCCAGACGTAAATTTCAGCTTCAACAATATCGAGTTCCGGTTTTCCGGCTCGTTCGTGTCGTCTTCCAACTCGCAGGTTGGCGTTCACACGATCCGTTACGGGCTCTATTCGCTCGAAACGAATGAGTCCTACAACTCGATTGCAACATCGAGCATCATCATCAGCGCCAGTTTCAACTCGAACACGGCGATGGGCTACACGATCTCGCAGGGCGCGGGCAGCTACACGACGACGAGCGGCGGTACGGTCATTGCCTCGCTGATGACGGGCCTCAAGCATCTCTATCTGCCGTTCACCAACACGCTAACCGCTGGCGGCGAATATGCGGTGGGGCTGCTTGTGTCATCGGCCACAACGGTCAACACAGGCGCGCACCGCATGGCGTTCCTCAACCAGACCGTCATCAACAACCTGACGGTTGGAAAGGTCTATGCCACGACGATGATTGCCAGTAACTCGACGCATGTGGGCGACTATGCGCAAGGCGTTTACAATACGACGACTGGCGCCATGCCTGCGGCGGTGGCCAAAAGCCAGATGACCAACGCCGTCTCGCAGGCGTTGCTCTATCACCAGTTCGAGGTCTGACTTGAGTTCACCGGCCCAGATCATCACCGGCGACTTCGCAGGCCATCACAATACCAACCTTGGGCTATCGACACAGCGCATCATCGAAGGCGCGACATGGAAACGGCAGCGCGTCATCGTGATGCTGCCCAGCGCGCCACTGATCCCGGCCAAGGTCGCGCTTTCGCACTGGAGCCTGATCTTCCCGCCCAACCAGGCGGTTCACCGGATGCTCTGCCTCGGCATGGAGGTGGGCGATGCCTATTCGCAGGCCATCTCGGAAGTGCTGGCGCACCCAGAGCTTTCGCAGTGGGAATACATCCTCACAATCGAGCATGACAACACGCCCCCGGCTGACGGGCTGATCAAGCTCATCGCGCAGATGGAGGCGCATCCGGAATATGCCTGCATCGGCGGGCTTTACTGGACCAAGGGAGCTGAAACCAGCGTTCCCCAAATTTGGGGAGATCCAAATGATCCAATTCTCAACTTCAGGCCGCAGCCTCCTGTTGTCGGTCAGTTAGTAGAATGCTGCGGAACCGGCATGGGTTTTAACCTGTGGCGTCTGTCGATGTTCCGGGATGAAAAGTTGCGCCGCCCGTGGTTCAAAACCGTCTCCGGATTGGACGGGGTTGGCACCCAGGATTTATATTTTTGGGGAGACGCGCGTAAACATGGCTACCGATGCGCGGTAGATTGTAGTGTTCTTGTCGGGCATTACGATCACGCCAGCGGGATCACGTGGTAATGGGCTGCGTCTACAAACTGACATCTCCGAGTGGAAAATCCTACGTGGGGATGACGTCCCTGACTTTGGATCGTCGGTGGGCCAAGCACGTCGAGCACGCGCTAGGCAGGCGCCAGAACGGTTACATTTACACAGCGCTGCGGAAGTATGGGCCTGACCGGTTTGTGCGGGAAATTCTTCTGGAGAGCGACGACAGAGCCGAGTTGGCCAAGCTGGAAATGAAGATGATTGCCGAGCACGGCACCTTGTGGCCAGTGGGTTACAACCTGACGACAGGAGGCGAATATCCTGCCAACCGCGTCTACAGTGAGCGCGCTAGGCGCAATATCAGCGAGGCGCAAAAGCGCAGGTTTTCTGACCCAGATCAGCGAGAGAAGAACAAGGCAAACCTTCGAAAGGGGACCAAGGTTCGACAACAAAAGTGGGCAGAAATTCGCAAAGCAAAAAAGGCGGAAAAGGCTGCTTGGCTGGCTAGCGATGAGCGCAAGGATGTTCAGTCAAAAGCCATCAAGGCTGCGCTGGCGCGCCCTGAAGTTCGTGAAAAAGTTCAGCGTGAAGCGAGAAAAAGGGCGGCAAGTCCAGAGTGGCGCCAGCGCATATCAGATTCAAAGCGCGGTAAGAAACTTCCGGCTCAGACGTCTGAGCATAAGCAACGGATCGCAGAGGCGCGGCGGAAAGAGTGGGCTGATCCCGTCATAAGAGAACGTCGCCTGCTTGCTTTGGAAATCGCACGCAAAGCAAAGGCGGCTAAAGGGTGAAGATCGACATCGGCTGCGGGCCGAACAAGCAGGCCGGTTTCATCGGTCTCGACCAGCACGCATTTCCCGGCGTTGACCATGTCGTGGCGCTGGGCCGCGCGCCGCTGCCGTTTGGAAACGAGACAGTCGAGGAAGTCTATGCCTCGCATTTCGTGGAACACCTGACGGCCACCGAACGCTGCCAGTTGTTCAATGAGCTCTACCGGGTGATGAAGCCCGGCGCGAAGATGACCATGATCGTTCCGCACTGGGGATCGACGCGGGCCTATGGCGACCCGACGCACCAGTGGCCGCCGATCTCGGAGATGTTCTTCTACTACCTCAACAAGGCTTGGCGGGACGGGAACGCGCCGCACACGGACAAGGCACACTGGCCCGAGGGCTATGGCTGCAATTTCGAGGCGACATGGGGCTATTCGATCAACCCTGCGCTGCTGACGCGCAACCAGGAGTTCCAGCAATTCGCACTGAACCACTATCGGGAAGCGGCGCACGACATCCACGCGACCCTGACCCGCAAGTAGACCCGCTCATCGCGCTTTGCCGCGCCGTCGTGGAACTCACGAACACGGATGAGTGGAAGTCGATGACCATGCAGCAGTTCGTTGCGCGTGGCGTGGAGGTTTCGGACGGGCAGGCAAGCGCCTATGACCTGTCGTTCTACTATGACCGATTGAAGGGCGGTCGCCAGTGAGCATATTCCAGCACGACGCGTTCCAGGCGGATGGCTTCCAGATCGGGGCCATACAGGGTGGAGCGGCATCCGACAGGACCGGAACGCTTTCGGTTACGCTGGAAGACGTTGCGCTGTCATCCACGTCTGCTCTTGCGCTCAAGAGCGTGGCTTCGATCACGCTGGACGCGATAGGGCTAAGTGCGGCGGGCGCTGTCGCCATCAAGGCAGATGCATCCGTTACGCTGGAGGCCGTGTCGCTGAGCACGGCCGGCGCAGTGGCGCTCAAGGGCAATGCGTCGGTCACGCTGGGCGACATCGCCTTCAGCTCGACAACGGCGCTGGCGCTCAAGGCATCCGCGACGCCGACGCTGGATGATCTGACGGTAAGCTCTACGGCTGCGGTTGCCATCACGGGCGCGCTCAGCGTGACGCTTGGCGATCTTGCGCTGTCGGCGGATGGCACGATTTCGGGCGGCGGCATTGCGGCGGCGCTTGCCGTCACGCTGGATGATCTCAGCCTGATTGCAACAAGCGTCCTGACGGTTCCGCCGACCCGGCGGCGCGGTGGACGTGGCGATGAGACCGGCAGCCGCAAGCGTCAGTCCAAATGGACGAAGCGCAAGACCTACATCGAGTGGTCGAAGAAATACTGGGACGAGCGCAGGAAGCGTGAGGACGAACTGGCCCGCGCGCTTCTGGGCGAGGGGCCGGCGCAGGATGTCGATCTGCCGGTTGCCGAGGCCCCGGAGGCAGAACCGCCAGCGCTGATTGCGCCTGAAGCGGCCGTTTCGCTGGAAGCCGAGCGTGACCGGCTGGCGGAGATCATGCAGGCGGCGCAGGCGGCCTTTGCCGAGCGCGCTGCACGTGTCCAGAAGGCTGCCCTGAAGGCGGTTGCCGACAAGGCGCGAATCGAACTGCCCTCGGAGGGCGAGAAGGCCGAGCAGAAAGCGCTTCTGGACTGGCTGGAGGCCCGCAGTCTCTGGATCGAGCGGCAGCGTGCCGAGGCGGAACGTCAGGAAGCCGAAAGGCTGGAGGCGCTTCGTGTGGAGGAAGAACTGGAGGCGGTTGCCGAGGAGCAGGTTATCCTGATGCTTCTGGCGGCCTAGGCTGGAAAACGGGGGTGGAACGCGGTAGGTTGCGGGGATGGAGAAGCCAATCGCAGTTTGGAACGATGCCGCCATTGCTGAATGGTGGAAGAACTCCAACGATTCTAGTTTTGTGCCCCCCAAACCTTCGCCAAAAGATCAGGCTTATATCGATGCTGGAGTCGATGGCTGGGGGATGTCGCGAGCTGATCGCAGAGAGAGAGACCGACTTTTAGACCAGAGTGGGAAATGAGCGGCGCTGGGAGCATGAAAGACTGATGAGCGGGCTGCGTGTCACATATCGGAGCGGGGAAGTGGTTGAGTATACCGCCGCCCGCATCGACAAACTCAGCAGGCGCGAATCGTTAGAACTTCATGGCGAAGCTTTGATGTTTGATTGTGGCGAGTTGCTCTGGCGCGACAAAAGGCTGGGCGAGATTGTACGTCGCTCATCGGTGCTGTCGCAGGAAGACCTGCAGCCCGATCCGATACACCGCGCCATTAGGGCGATGAGCAGCTAGCCGCCTCTCACATTGCAAAGAACACCGACGCCGCCCCTCAAAAGGCGGCGTTTTCTGTAGGTCCACATGAACATAAAGCCCCGACTTAACCTGAGCCGCGTTGGCTCCAAGCGTTTCGCCCATTTCAGCATCAGGCTGGATACGAACGATGGGTTGACCGTGTTCTGGTCGCTCGCGCTTGGCGGTTATGGCCCGCCGATCAGCACTCAAGCCTTTGTCACTGACCGCAGGAACAGGAAGCTGTTCGCGGACGCCTGACATTCAAAGACACAGACGGCTCGCTCTCACAGGCGGGCCGTTTTTCGTAGCCGCCGCCGGGCTCAATCGGGCGCACGACCGCCGCCGGGTCTTCATCGGGCGTTTGGAGCCGACAACGTGAAAGAAGGACAGACTGACTTCCTGGATGAGTTCGACGCTCAGGATGCTGCGCCACCGCAGACGCCTGAGCCTCAGAGCGAGCCGTCGAAAGACGTTGCCCGCGACGAGAAGGGCCGCTTTGCCCCCAAGGCAGAGGAACCCGCAACCGAACCCGTCCAACAGGGCGCAAAACCCGAGCCGGCGCAGGCCGTTTCGGAGCCGGAGCCGCCATCCGAGCCGGAAGGGTCGCACGTCCCGGTTTCTGCGTTGAAAGCAGAGCGGGCAAAGCGTCAGGCGCTTGAGGCCGAACTGGCCAAATTCAGGCAGCCGGCCGCCCAGCCGCAAGTTCAACCGCAACCAACCCCGAAAAGCCCGGAGTTCACACCTCCGCAGGTCGATTGGGAGCAAGACCCGCAACACTACGTCCAGGCCCAGATCCACTCGATCAAGATGGAGCAGTCGAAGTTCTTCGCTGTCTCCCAGTCGAGCGAGCAGGAAGTGGCCGAGGCGTGGGATGCCTTCAACAAGGCATGTGACGCAGACCCCGCAATTTCCGCGTACTCGGAAACCCTCGTCAATCACCCGCATCCGATGGGTGAAGTCCTCAAATGGCACCGCAAGCAGCAACAGCTTCGGCAGCTTGAGGAATATGGCGGGTTCGACAAGTACCGGGAGCGCGTGATCGCGGAGTACCTGGCCTCCCAGCAGGGACAGCCAGCCGCAATCACGGGCGCAGCGCCGGCACGTCAGACGCAACCGAAGCCTGCCGTTCCGCCCTCGCTGGCGAATGGCGGAATCGGCGCAGCGGCAGCTTCCGAACCGACCAGCGACGATGTCGATTTCGACAGCTTCTTCGGGGAGGCGCGCAAACCCCGAAAACGCTAGGAGCAATAGATGTCGTATACCACGACAGCCGCTGAAAATACCCTCAAGAAATGGGAAACGAACTACTTCAAGGAGTTCGTCCGCGAGTCCGGCTTCATGCCCTACATGGGCACCGGCTCGACCAACCCCTTCGTCGTCAAGAAGCAGCTCATCGACGGCGGGCAGGTCATCTCGATCCCGCTCGTCTATGCGCTGACCGGAGACGGCAAGGGCACTGACACGCTGGTCGGCTCGGAAGAAAGCCTCGTCAATCGCGGCTATGACCTGAAGCCCTACTGGCATCGTCACGCCGTGGCGATGAAGAAGTCCGAGAAGCACAACTCCACCATCGACCTCGCCAATGCGGCGCGCGACATGCTGAAGGTGTGGGACATGGACACGATGCGCGATGACATCATCAACGCGCTCTCGTCCGTGGTCGAAAGCTCGGGCGCCTACAACGAACTGACCGGTCACGCCAAGGAGGTTCCGTTCTCCGAAGCCACCACGGCGCAGAAGAACACGTGGGCGGCTGCGAACCAGACGCGCATCGTTCCCGGCGCCACGCTCAACAACTACAACGCCACGTTCGCGACCATGACGGCCAACCTCGACACGACCAACGACACGCTGACGGTCGAGAAAATCCAGCTCATGAAGCGGGTCGCCAAGAAACGCGACAAGTCGACCGGGCAGGCGACGGTTCGTCCGATCCGCACCGGCGAACAGGGCCGTGAATACTTCGTGTGCTTCGCGCACTCGCTGGCATTCCGCGATCTCGCCGCCGACATGGAGACGATCAACCTCGACGGCCGCCCCCGCAATGTCGACGACAACCCGATCTTCCAGGATGGGGATTTGCTCGTCGATGGCGTCGTGATCCGGGAAATCCCCGAGATTGCGACCTACGGAACGATTGGCGCGGCTTCGGCAACCGTCGTGCCGGCCTACTTCTGCGGCGCGCAGGCTCTGGGCATCGCCTGGGGTCAGATGCCACGCGTCACCCGCCGGAAAGAGGACGACTACGAGTTCATCGACGGCGTTGGCACGGAGTCGCTCTATTCGGTCGAGAAGCTCCGCTACATCCCGCCGGGCGGGTCGTCTGCCGTTGACTACGGCATGATCACCGGCCTCTTCGCCACCGCTGCCGACTAATCAGGAGCACACACACATGGCTGCGTATCAAGCGACTGAAATGTCGGTTCCCTGCATTCACTACCTGCGCAGGGGTGTCAGCGAGGCGGACGAAGGCCTTGGCGCTCTCACGGTTGGCGTCCTGCCGGCTGGCGCCATTGTCGTTCAGGCTGGTATCATCGTCGGGACGGCCTTCAATGGCACGTCTCCGATTGTCGATATCGGCACCTCGGGCGATGGCGATGGCTTCGCCACCGACCTTGCCCTGGGAACGATCGGCAACATCGTCTGGGACGAACTGGCGACGTCCAACGACCTCTATTCGACGTCTGAAGTCACCGTCACCTGCACCGTCTCCGCGACGGGCAACGATTCGACGGCGGGTTACGGCGTCGTCTATGTCGGGTTCATCCCGAACAACGGCAACGGCCGCGCGTCGTAACGACTGACTGAGGATGGCGGGGGCTTTCGGGCTCCCGCCATTTGCCTTGGCTTTTCCTGCAAATCTGGCATGATGCGGGCATGGAAAAGCCCGATGAATTTGTGACGTTTGACGTCATGGTTACAGCGACCGCTGCCCCGATCGATGCGACGATCAAGTTCCGCGACGGGCATAAGGTCAACCTCCGCTTCAACGAGGAGACGCCAGTTTGCGGGCCTTACACGGCGGAAGACGTTGAGAGCATCACCTACTACACCGCGACGACTTCGCCTGACTGCGTGATTTCGGTTGGCACAGAGGCGAAAGACTGATGAGCGACAGAACAATCTAAGCCGCAGAGCGCGCTAAACAACTGCGGCCTCTGGCGTGGCGATCCTTCGGGGTCGCCACAGTCATTTTACAGACCAGCGGAGATAACATGGGACTGCAGATCAAGACCCCGCAGGCATTCGTCTATGTGGCGAAAATCCCCGCGGCAAAGAAGATCAAGGGCATCGTGTTCAAGCGGGATGTGCCCGTGTCGGTGCATGACCCGAAGGTGATCCGGCTCCTGGCGCGCCTGCCCTACATGCGGCAGGCAGAGGACGCCGCTGTGCCGGCGCCAAAGCCAAAAGCCGATGGGCCTCTGGATATTCCGCAGGACTGGCAGAAGGCGCACTGGAAACGGCGCATGGCATGGGCGCGGGCAATTGCCGGGGCCGAGATGACGACGCCGTCCGAGGCCAACCGGGTGATTGCGGAACATCGGGGCGAAACCGTCGCCGCGCAGACCGAGGCGGCCTGATCCATGGCGGACGCGACGCTGGCCGAGATGCGCAACCGCGTGCTGGAAAAGCTGCACGTGCTGATCGCAGGCGAGACGGCGGAATCCGAGGACGCCACGACCATCGAGACCGTCATCGAGAACATCAACGAGGAATTGCGGGAAGACGAAATCTGCTACTGGTCTGACACGGGAACGCCGCGTCACCTCATGGAGACGCTGGCGGCAATCTACGCCTGCCATGCGGCCAACGACTACATGGATGCGCAGGAGGCAGCGGCGTTCCGCTCCGACCGCCTGACCGGCATTGATCCGGCGATGGCAAGGCTGCGTGACCTGACGGCGGCCAAGCGCCGTGTCGCGACGCCCAGCAAGGGCACCTATTTCTGATGCGTGCGGCCCTTGCCATGTCCGCAGCCCGGCCGCTTGTGACGGGGCTACCGGAGAAGTTCTGCCACAACGTCTACGCCGAGCCGAACCCGACCGATCCGGCGCGCCCGATGGTGCTGATGGAGACGCCGGGAAGCCTGAAGCGGAACACGTTCGCATCGGCCTGTCGCGGCATGTGGCAGGCGGATGGGCACGCCTCGGGCAAGGTGCTGATCGGACAGGGCTCGACGCTCTCGACATTCGATCCGGCGACCAACACCGCGGGGAGCCTCACGGGATCCATCGCCGGAACGGATCGCGGCGACTGCGCCTTCACCGAACAGCAGGCCATGTTCCTGTTTGATGGCCAGCCCTATATTTCGGACGGGACGTATATTCGCCGCGCCTCCGATGGCGTGCTGGATGACCCCAACCTGGCCATCGGATCGACGCCGGCCAACGTTGCAACCGGGGCCTTCGACTATTCCATCAATGGCGTCACCTATTCCAAGGGCGCGGTTGCAGCGGGTACAGCCCCGGGCAACGATGTCGTCCCGCTGGGGCTGTATGGGGCCGTTGCGCTGGATATCGACAGTGCGGGGACGATCACCGCCATCGAAGCCCCGGCCAACGCCACGGGCTATGCCAGCGCCTCCCTTGCGGCTGCGGCCCTGCCGACCGTGCTCACGACGCGGGTGCGGATAGGCTATGTCACCGCGTCCAAATCGGACGGTGCATTCACGTTTGGCACGACATCGCTTGCAGCGGCCAACACGACGGTTGCCTACACGGACAGCGCGGTCAACACGGGGTACACGGACCTGCTGGCCGATCATGGACAGACAGGCTTCACCAGCGTTGCAGCGCTTGGGCAGAGGTTCCTGCTGACCTATGGCTCGCGCTTCTGCTTTACCGATGTGCTGGACGGGTTTGCGACGACCTCGCTCAACTACTACACGGCGGAAAGCTCGCCTGATACGCTTATCGCCGGGCGCGTCATCAACAATGTCTATTACCTGTTCGGCACGCGCACGATTGAGCCATGGGTTCAGTCAGGCGATTCCGACGACCCCTTTGCCTTGCAGGAAGGCCTGATCCAGCAGACCGGCGCAGCCTGCCGGGACGGCATTGTGGAATCCGACAACACGCTTTTCTTCATCGACGACGCCTTCAACCCCTGCCGTCTCGGGTCCGGTTCCTCCGTCATCCTCAATCCCGAGGATCCGTGGGTCAGCGATCTTCTGCAGGACGCGGGAGCCGAGAACATCATTGCGCTGGGCTATTCAGACAGGGCGCACACATTCGCGGGCTGGCGGACGCCCGATGGCTGCGTGTTCTATGACGGCCTCACCCGGACATGGCACACGCGGGGTACGCTCAACACGGATACCTGGCGCTATACGGCCATGGTCGAGGCGGATGCGCGGGTGTTCGTCATGGATGGAACCGGGCAGTTCGACGAGCTGGGCCGGGACTACCTGTCGGAATCGATGGCCACCACGACGACGATGGGTACGGAAATCCAGCGCCGGATGACGGCTATCCTGCCGACACAGGCTGGCCGTCTGGCAATCAAGACGGTCAAGATCGAGGGGTCCAAAGGTATCGGCCTCAGCACGGGGCAGGGCTCGGACCCGCTGATCCAGATGCGCCAGAGCAAGGATGGCGGGAACACCTTCACGTCATGGATGAGCCGGAAGCTCGGGCTTATCGGCGTCTATGACCAGCGCTCGATCTGGCGCCGGCGTGGCCGGGCAAGGGATCAGGGCGTCGTGTTCGAGTTCCGCAAGTCCGACCCGGTGCGGGCGGCTTATACCGGCGTGCTGGTCAATGAGGATGGCCCGCGATGAACAATGCGCAGCTTGCAACGGCGCGGCGCGTCACGCGGGAGTTTCCGACCCTGCGCATCCGCAAGGATGGCCTGACGCTTGTTCCCGTTGCGCCTGGCGGGGCGACGGGAACTCCCGTGCAGGTGACGGACAGGATGGATGAAACGGCGCTGCGGGATGCGCTGCGGGCTTCCTGCGAGGCATTGCTTTCATGAGCGATGTCAGGCGAGAACCGAAACTGCCGCCGATTGACACGCCGCTGCTCAACGAGGACGGCCGCACGCTCAATCGCGCGTGGTATCGGTATTTTCAGGGCGAGCGGACGTTCAGCGACAACGTCAACAGCGGGACGAACCAGCTCCGGGCCGAAACGGCGGCGGCGCAGGCGGCAGCAGATGCCGCGCAGCAGCAGGCCAATGACGTGGCGGCCGAGGCGCTGGCGTTCACAGTCGCAATCTCGCCCTTTGCTGCGATCAAGACGCGCATCGGGTCCGGCAGCGCGACGACGAACAGCGTCACGGCGACGCCGACAGGCGGCACAGGCCCCTACACCTATGCATGGGCTCTGGTCACGGGCGACACGTTCACGGTGAACAGCCCGACATCCGCGACGACGACATTCACGGCAAGCGTGGGCGTTGGCGAAGACAAGACGGCGACCTATCGCGTGACGGTCACGGACTCGCTGGCCGCGACGGCGACGGCGACGTGCAGCGTCAGCATTTCGGAAGTTTCCTGATAGGAAAAACGTTTTGAAGTTCATGGTGATTGGCCTACCACGGTCGATGACGACCTGGGCCGCAAACTGGCTTTCCAGGTCAGATTTTACAGTCGTGCACGACCCACTCTATCGCGCTCATTATACGGAGTGGGGTGGTCGTTTTCAGGCTGTCAGTTGCACCGGCATCTGGCGCTGGTCCCGCTGGGTAAACGCTCAAGACTGCCGAAAGCTTGTCCTGCGCCGTCCCGAAGCTGATGTTATTTCGTCCATCAAAAAAATGGGGGCAGCAATGCACGTCCCTATTCAGGGCGGTGAGGCGACGTTGGACCAAATTCAAGGTTCGGACGTGTGGCACACGCCAAGCGTTGATCTCCTGAAGGCTTCCACGGCGAAACCGATCTGGGAGTGGCTACATCCAGATGTTCCGTTTGACGCATTTCGTCACGATGAAATGACCCGGTGGAAAGTAGAGCCACAACTCTCGGCAGCGACTGGCTCTGACAATGATCTTCTTGCTCGATTGCTTCTTGAGCTTCAAATGAAGGACGGCGCACAATGCCTTGGGCAATAATAATCCCGGCAGTCGCCAGTCTCGCCGGTGGCTATCTGCAAGGCGAGGGCGCCCGCAAGGCAGGCGAGGCCGAGGCGGATGCGGCCAATGCTTCTGCCGCCCTGCAACGCGAAGTCTATCGCGACCAGCGCGGGCTTGCGGCGCCGGGCTATCTCACAGGCGGGGCTGCGAGCAACAAGCTTGCTGCGATGTTCGGAATCGCGCCGCAGAATTACGAAGCGGCGTTGCGTGGCGGGTATGACTACGGAACGGGCGGTTCCTACAACCCAGGCGATTATGGCGGCGGCCAGCCGGTCCCGGGCCGCACGGGAGGCGGGGGCCGCAATGCGCTGATGCCGCTGGTCCGCAATGGCGGCGACAACTGGACGACGGTGGCCACAAGCGCTCCCGGCGGCTTCGACTATTCCACCTACATGCAGCAGCCCGACCTCGCGAAGGAATGGGCCAAGCCGGATGTTCAGTCGCTGTTCAACGGCAATCGCGACGCCTACGCCTACTGGCACTACAACAAGTTCGGCCAGGGCGAGGGCAGGACGCTCAATCCCGTTCTCGGCAACACGCAAAATCCGCAGCCCATTGGCGGCGCGCAGCTTGTCGGGCAGTCAGCGTCCGATCCCATGGCCGAGTTCATGGCAAGCCCTTACAACAAGCTCGCCACGGAGATGTCGGACATCGACTTCGGCAAGATCAAGGGCCAGCTCGGAGCGGCGGGCAAGTCGATATCGGGACCGGGCGAGGCGCGCTATGCCAAGACGCTGGCGGGCAATCGCTACGGTGCGTTCGGGGACTATACCAACGCGCTTCGCTCGCTTGCAGGCATGCAGCAGACGGCCAGCAGCCAGATCAGCAGCGCTGCCGGGCAGTACGGCACCAATGCTGGCGATGCGCTGATGAGTGCGGGCCGGGCCCGCGGTAACGCGCTGGCAAGCCGCTATCAGGGCATTGGTCAGGGCGTCGCGGGTGCGGTCGGCGCTGTGCAGGACTATGGCCAGAAAAACTGGGGCTGGAGCTGATGGCAAACATGCTTTCGATGTCATCGCCCTTGCCGTCGCTTCGGCAGGAGGCGCCCACCAATTCGGCCCCGCCGCCGGCAAACAAGCTCGGCGCGATGCCAACCGGCAACCCCTACATGGCGCCGAAAAAGAGGCCGCAGAACGCGCTTCTCGGTTCAGCGCTGGACGGCTTCATGCGCGGATTCGCCCCGCAGCAGCGCGAGGCGGACATGGAGCGCCGCAAGCTGGAAGGGCAGGAAAAAGCCAAGCAGACCCTCGCCCTGATGCAGCAGCAGCGTGCTCTCCCCGTCGAGCAGCGCGCCGCATGGTGGCAGCAGAACGCCGACACCATCGGCCAGATCATCGGTCAGGACGTGCGGTCGATGCCGATCCAGCCGGAGCAGTTCGCGGATCAGGCGCTTGACGGCCACATCGCCGCGCTCTCTGCGCAGATGGGGATCGGGCCGGAGAAACCTCCGGGACCGGACTATCAGTTTTTCCACGGCCAAGATGGCTTTGTCGGCCGTGGCGACAAGACGTCAGGCGGGTTCGATGTGCTGCAGCCCGGAACGCCGAAACCGCCAGAACGCCCTGACCTTCCCGAGGGTATGATGTACGGCGATGACGGGCAGGTCGTGGAGGTTCCCGGATATTCCGACATGCGCATTCGTATCGCGCGTGGAAGCCAGAATCCGGGGAGCAACACGACGGACTCTTACAGGCCGGCAACGCCAGAAGAAAAAGTGGCTTATGGTGTCGATCCCAGTGTGGCGCTCACCATCAATACGCGCACCGGAAAGCCCGATGTGCTCGTCAACCCGAAAACAACCCAGCTTTACTCGCCAACGGAAGAAAAGAACTTCAGGGGCAAGGCAAGCGCTCTTGGAACGCTCAAGTTCCTGACTGACCAGTACCGCTCGCTCGTCAACCAGCATGGGCCTGGCTTGTGGGATGGCAGCATGCAGGGCTTCGAGTGGAAAAAGACAGAAGAAGGTCAAAAGCTTCTCGCCGCACACAACAACCTGATGATGTTCCTCAAGGGTCCTGAGCTTTTCAACCTTGGCGTTTTGACAGGGCCTGACGTTGAGCGCCTGCAGCGCACGCTTCCTGAGCCCGTTGGCATGGCGGCGTTTGGGCAGGACAAGAAGACCCTCGGGATTGGTCTGGACAGCCTTGACCAACTTGTCGGCTATCAAATGGGCATGATCCCAGAGGAATTCAGGCCTCCGCCGAAGCCGACTGATCCTTCGTCATCGTGGATCGGAAAACAGGCCCAGCGCCTCATGAAAATGGGTGGCGCTCCTGCGCCTGCGTCATTGTCGCAATTGGCTCCCGGTACGATCGATGTCGATGACGACACCGGCCAGAGATACCGCTTCAAAGGCGGTGACGACACGGACCCGAACAACTGGGAGCCTGTCCAGTAGATGCCAGCTCCATGGGAAAAAGCCGCAGCGGTGAAGCAGCCGCAGCCATCGCCCGCGCCTGCGCCAGCCGGCCGCAAGCCGTGGGAAAAGGCTGCGGCGCGAACCGTCCCCGCGCGCGACAACTTCCAGATGATCAAGCCCGAGGCGCGCGAACGTGTTGCGGCGATGCAGGGCGAGCGCAGCCTGCCGATGGCGAGGCCGGCCGACCCGAACGCGCCGAACCCGATCACCACGGCTGTGCGGCAGAGCCAGGCTGATACGGGCAACGCGTTTGCAGAAGAGGCGCGACGCAGGCAGGAGCGCCGCGACGCCTCGCGCGTCAACATGGGCGATATGCTCATCACGCACGATGACAGCGGCAATCTGCGCCCGGGCACAGAAGCAGATCGCGACCTGTCCAAAGCAATGATGGCGGCGACGCCAAATGCCCTGTCAGACCTTGGCGAAGCCATTGTCAACGCACCGGGAGACATCGCGCAAACCGTTATGGGCGGGCAGCGTGTGATTCCGCGCGCAGACCTTCCGCGCGCCGATATGACCTACGAGTCGCCAGTCGGTGAAGTGGCTGGTCCGGCCATGGAAAACCTCATGCAGTTTGCGCTGGCGCGGCGTCTGGCTGGAAAGGTTGCGCCCGGCGGTGGTCCCATCGCCTCCCGTGCAAAGGATGCCGCATCGGTTCTGGCGGGCGTCGATAGCGATGAAGAGGACTGGGGCCGCCTTGCAGATATGGTCAATGCGGCCGTGCAGGAGTCTGGTTCGCCTGATCAGGTAAAGGCCGCAGTGGGCTGGCTGGCGGAGCGCGACCCCAGCAATCCCGTGGTCGAGCGCCTCAAGAACGTCATTGACTTTGTGCTTCCCGATGAGGCGGCCCGCCTTGCTGGTCGCGGCGTCGTGGCCGCAGATCGCGCGCTCATGGGGAAGGGGGCTGTCACCCCTACCAACGCAGGTGGCGCACGTCCCGGCCCCGTCACGCCCCGCAACGCCCTTGCCCCCCGGCCTTCAGTCGCTCCCGTCGCCCAGCCCGCCATCCCGCAGGCTCCTCCCGCCGCTGCTCAGGCGCGGCCTGCCGGCGCGGGGCAGCAGGCTCCCGGCGGGGCGCAGCCCGCCCTCAATGCCGTTCCCGTCTCTCCGACTGTCTCCAAGGCTCAGGCCAGAGAGGCCAAGGACACGGCTGTCATCCTCGGGCGCCTCATGCGTTCCGGTGGGATCAAGAACGACGCGATACGTCGGTATCTGCCGGGACTGATACAGCGATATGAAAGCCTGGGTGACAGCCGCGTTCCCCTTGCGCGTTTCATAGAACGTGATCTTCCGCAGCATTTTCCTGAAGGGGTTGCGGGTGATGTCACCGCAAAGCTTCGCGGGTTTGGACGCGAACGCGATGCGAGCACAGGCCCGAAGGATACCTCCCGCTATACGATGCAGGAGACGAAAAAGGGGCTTCGCAGCTCGCAGCAGGATCATCTGACAGAGGTTATCCGAAGCAACACATACAAGAAAGAACTGATCGACGCTGAGGACAAGATCAGGGCGGACATGCGCCTTAACGCAGAGGCGGGGTATGAGACAGCGCTTGATCTTGGAATCGAGAAGCTGGTCAGCCGCACAGCAAAGCCGGAAGAGTTGAAGGCTGCCGAGACGCTCAAAGGTTTGATGGCCTCGGAGCCGTTTACAAGTCGCATCCCGGAGCACGTCAAGGTGCAGGCGATGCGAACGGGCAAAACCATCGAAGACATGATTAAGGAAGACCCGTTCCGCACGGCGCACTGGCTGCAATCAGCTTTGGGCAAGGCAGAACGGGCGGCGCAGGGACTTGGAGGAAAGGCCACACCCGAGTCGCTACTCTACAAGGAATTGCGCGATGCTGTGCTGGAACCGCTAGAAAATTCTATTTCTGGATACAAGGGCGCCCGCAATGCCCACGGCGACCTGTTTGGAGCCGATGAGGCGCTGGAATTCGGGGAGGACTTGTTCCTTGCCGCTCGCTCTGAAGTCGAGACGGCCCGCAAGGCGCGTGATTTCAACAAGCTGTCCAAGCAGCAGCAGACTGTTGCGACCATGTCGATCCGCGACAAGCTGCTCAACGAGTTTCGTGGCACGCCAGAGGATGCGGCAGCCAAGCTCACCCGGATGCAGCAGGAAGGCGTTCTCAATGCCATTGAGCGCATCCTTGGTGCGGATGGTAAACGCATCACGGCCGCAATCCGTGAGACGGTCGAGGAAAACGACTGGCTGAGATCGATCGATCAGGGCTCAGGCTCGCCTACATTCGGTAATGCCGCCGGCGCACGGGATGCTGCCGAGAATGTCCGTGGCCCGATCAACAAGGCTGTCGGATCACTTGGCGACAAGCGCACTTATCTTGGTGCAGTCGTCGGTGATGTGGTGCTGTCCAGCGTCGGCGTTCCGCCAGTTCTGACGGTTGGCAAGGCGACCAGTGACGCAGTCGGGGCGGCGGGCAGGCCCAGCGCGCGGCAGTTGTCGAATGCGACGAAAGGCCTGTTTGGCCTACCAGAACCCAAGCCTACAGGCAATGCGCTTGCTTCGCCCCCGCGCCAGCCTCGTGCGCCGCGCAAAGCCAAGCCGCCCGAACAACTCGAAGCCGATCTCGAAACGCTTCTGAAGCAGTACGACCAGGTTGATCATCGCAACAATCCGACCGAGTCGGCGCGCATCCTCAAAAAGATTGACGCGCTGAAAAAGAAGATTGGCGTTCCTTCCACACGCCCCAGCGGCTCCCCTCCCGATCAGGCGGGGTTTGGCGGCCGTCCCAAGCCCCTGCCGATGGACGAAGCCTCTCGAATGCAGAGAGCGAGACAGCAGGGGTTTGATGTCGATACGCCGCTGTTCCATGGGACGAACAAGGACATTGAAGCGTTTGCCGTTCCTCCGCCGTCGCGCGCTGGCTTGCGTGAGGATGACGCTGTTTTCCTGACGGACGCGCCGGACCTTGCGAGCAGCTACGCCAAGGGCGAGGGTGCAAACGTTATACCTGTATTCGCCCGCGTGAAAAACCCCTTCCGTTATGATGCGAAGGGAGAGAACTGGGTTCGTGCGTGGCCGTCTGCCATGGTGCGCGCCAAGCGCGGCGGCCATGATGGCGTTATCGTCACGAACGTCGATGATTGGGGCGACGCGAAGGCTGGAGCCGACGCCAGAAACATGGGCGACAAAATCCTCGGCAGGCCCCGCGCGCTTCGCACGGTCTACGCCGTCTTTGACCCCGCAAACATCCGCTCAGTCAACGCCACCTTCGACCCCTCCGAAACACAAAGCAGCAAGCTTCTAGCTGGTACAGGAGGAAAAGCGCGCGGCATCGTAGACAATCTCAAGCAGGATGTGGCTCTTGCTGGTTTTGGCTCAGTCGGAGGCTCGTTCGCCAATCAGGACGATCCGCAGGCTGGCGCTCTAGGCGGTATGGCGCTCGCGCTTGGGGCCAAGTACGGCGGTCGCGGCGCTCGTGCTCTCGGCAACGCGCTGAAGGGCGGGAGGCCTCCGAAGGGGCCGACGCCGAAGGGGGCTGGCGTGTCGCTTCAGAACGCCGAGAAAATCCTGGCTGACTTCCGCGTTGCCCGCGAACTGTCAGACGAGCAGCTTGCACCTGTAGCCGATGCGATCAACAAGGAAATGCGCCGTCTTCAGACCAAGACTGTAGACGTGAACGGCGAACGCATTCCGTATTCCAACACCACTGAAGGCTATGAGCGCGTCATGCGGCTCAACGGCCTACTCATGAATGCCTTCAAGAATGCATCTGGCGAGATCGACATCGCAAAGGCGATGCGCTGGGCCGAGAAGAACGACCCTGACCGCGTTATGCGGGTGGAGGCCGGGCGTGCGGCGAATGATATGCAAGATGGCGTGCGGCGTACCGAGCGCGCCACCCCCAAGCCCCCGCCCCGCGCCCAAGGCTTCGGTGGATCAGGCAAAGGGCCGGCGGGGAAGGGGCCGCAGATGTCCGGCAAGGTCATCTCGGAACTGGAGCGTGCGAAAAAGACCCTGCCGCCAGAGGTGCGCAACAAACTAGCCGCAAATGCCGCCAAGCCACCCGCCCTGCGGGTTTCGGCCGCAGAAGCGACGGGGGACGACCCGTCCATCTACGCCATGGCTGCCCCTTTCCAGCGCTCCCGCAAGCCGCTCATTGCCCGTCGCGCGCCGCCGAACATGGTAGAGAGGGGCGTCAACGAAGGCATGGCGCGCGTTGAGGCGCAAGCAGGCAAGCCGCCGCCATTGGACGAAGCTGGCGAGGCTGTGCGGCTTTCAGAACGCCAGCGCCGGGCCGCCAAAGCTGACGCACAGACTACAGCCAACAGGCTCAATCCCTACGCCAATGAGGCCGCAGGCATTCCTGACAAGCCCCTTCCCAAGCGGGTGGCTACACGTGAAGAGGATGCGACGAAGCTTGCCATTGCATCGCGCGAGATGCTGGCCAAGCACCGCCTCACCGCAAACGAATACGAACAGGCCGTGGCCTACGCCAATGCACGAAAGGCCAAGATTGCCGACGCCCTGCTGACGGGTCGCGTTGCCCCTCCCGGCCGTCCCGGGGCAACATCTACGGGTGTTCTTCCTGGTTCCGCCGGGCAGCCCCTTCCGCCTCGCAGGATGTCCCCCGTGTCGCGTCGGGAGGCCGATGAGATGGCTGCGCTGGTGTTCGACAAGGAGCGGGCCCAGTTGCTCGATGACGTTCTGTCTGGTCGCGTGGTCCCGCGCAATCGCTCGGCGCATCACGCGGCGTTGCTGCTGGCAGCCGGATCAACAATTGGTGCTGTCGGCGGTGCGGCTGTCATTGCCGATATTCAGAACGCGGCAAACAACCGGCGTGCGGCAAACGCGGATCAGAAGGCAGACGAGCCTGTCTACGACAATCCCGGCGATCCTCGCTTCGTGTGGGATTGGGAGAAGGTGAAGTCTGAGCGCAACCCGGCGATGCAGAACATTCAGATCCAACTCAACCGTCTGCCGCCGAATGCGTCAGGCGGAAGGTACAACCTGAAGACAGACGGCCGCTGGACCAAAAGTGGCGAGACGGATCGCGCGATCCGAAACTGGCTCTACGAGAATGGCTTCGATCCGAATGGGCCGTTCACGATGGATCACTGGACGTTGCTGGACAAACAGGTGCTGGAAGGCGAGCAGACTACCAGAGCGGCCCCCGCCCGTCGTTCCCGCGATGCCATGCCCACGCCGTGAAGATGACGCACAGCGCAAAGACTGCGAAACCTGACCAGTAGCCCGGAAGCTGAAGCAGTCCGGGAAGACAGAACGCAACCGCCAACAAAATGACAGCTTGGATCGTGTGATCGACCAGGTACGGCATTCGTAAATCCTAACACACCGACCCAGCCCTGAAAACTCTCGGGGCTAACCCTGAACCAGCATCACGTGCTGTTCGCCTAATGCAAAAAGGGTGCTAGAACAAACGAGCCGGAAGGAAGCGACAACTTCCAACCGGCTCTGACCGCAACCGCTCGGACAAGGAGCAGAAGATGGCTAAGCAAGCAGATACCACGAAATCGCGTGCATTGCGCAAGTGCCGCTTTGAAAGCTGTGATCGAACGGTCGGCACTAAAGGAGCAAAGGGACTTTGTCCTGCACACTACAGGCAGTCTAAGGTGGGCGAGCTGCGCCCGATCATTAAGAAGATGCGCCGAGTGCCCGGCGCGGTGTGCTTAGTAGACGGGTGCGAAAAGCGAGATGGGCGGTTCTCTGCTGGCATGTGCAATGCGCATTATCTGCGCAGTTACAGGCACGGTGATCCAAACATTCTCTTGAAAACGCAGGACGGGGAGCCTGCAAAGTGGATAAAGTCGATGGTTGGGTTTTCTGGGACAGAATGCCTGACATGGCCATTTGCCCGCGACCCAGGCGGCTATCCGTGTAAACATACATTTGACGGGAAACCCATTCGAGCGCATCGCGTCATGTGCATACTTGTGCACGGCGATCCGCCGTTCCCAAAAGCGGAAGCGGCACATTCTTGCGGAAACGGAAATCTAGGCTGCGTGAACCCAAACCATTTGAGTTGGAAAACTCACGCAGAAAACATGGCCGACTTGGCCATTCACTATCGAGAACGCCGCCGCTAGCGGACGCTTAGCCGACCACCTTGTTGAATTAATCCCAACTCAACGCCCCGCCCTAACCGGCGGGGCGAAACCATTTCTGCATTTGTCGTCGGAGCCATGAATGGCCTACATCCCATTTTTGACCAACCTGATCGGCATCGGCGGCAGTGTCGAGGCGGGCGGGCTGCTCTACACATATACGCGCGGGACTACGACTCCGCTGCCTGTCTATTCAGATGCGGGTGTCACCCCTGAAACCAATCCGGTTGTGGCGGATTCGCTTGGTCAACTGTCGATTTATTATAGTGACACGCAAGAGTTTAGCTGGACGGCAAAAACAGCAGATGGGGCAACGACACTTTGGAGCGCTGATGTCGTTGGATCGACGCTCACTTTTACATACCTGAATGACGCCTACGTCCCCTTCGACACGGGCCGCATCAATGTCCGCAATTACGAGGTCAGCGGACAGACAGACTGGACGACGGCAATCGAACTTGCAGCCGCAGCGGCCTATGCCTCGGGCAAGGCGCTGTGGTTCCCGGCGGATGACACGGCCTATGTCACCGACTGCCAGGAGTTCGCCAGCGCAATCAACATCCTGCTCGACCCTGGCGCGACGGTCCAGCTCAAGGCAAGCGCGACGCTGGACAGCAATGCGCTCTACATCTTCCGCCTCCGTGCATCGAACTCGTCCATCGTCGGCGGGACGTTCGATTTCAACCGCGCCAACCAGGATCGGTCAGCGTACAATACTGCCGGCGGCGCAGCGGTTCGCTCCTACTGGGGCGTTGTGGCGCTTGGAACCTCCGCGACGCATATCGAAAACGTCAGGATAAACACCACGGTCATCAACGCTGCCGACTACGGCGTGGCGTTCCAGTACGTGGATAACTACGACTCGGACGTGGAGGTTCGCACGTCAGGATCGGGCGTGCTGATCAAGGACTGCGACGGCGGCATCAGCCGGCGGGCGCGCATCTCTGATCTCGACAACAGCGACTGGAAAATCTACCCGCACGCATTCGACGTCTACAACTGCGACGGCGGCCAGATCGACAATATCGAGATCATCGATCAGGCCGGATACGACACATCCTCCGGCAACTCGCTGAGCGACTGGTTCAGCGGCGTCACGATGGCCGACAATGACAACCTCAGCGGCTCGAACTGGTACGTCGCTGCGAAGAACGACACGACGATGACCAAGAGCGTCGGCGTTTCGATGCTCGGCCTCACCAAGTCCAATTTCTCGAACATCACGATCAGGCGCTACACGTCTGTCAACTGGGAGATCGGCGCGCTCGACAACTGCAACTTCACCAACGTCTATGGCGATGGCGAGTACATGACGACATCGCTCTGGGCGGGCGAGGCGCAGCAGGGCTGTCACGTTCTCAATCAGGGCCTGTATTCCAACCTCACCAGCCGTATTCGCCGGCCGGTGATGAACTGCACGTTCACCGACGTTGAGATGACGCGGATGCTCGCCAAGGGCCTGCTGGTCTATGTGGCGATGGATTGCCGGTGGATCGGGGGCCGGTTCAACGGCAACCAGTACGGCATCGACCTCCGGTCGGATTCGCAGAACGGGTCTTTCCCGACGCCGGAAACGCAGACGACGGCGCGGCTCCGGTTCATTGGCGTCGAGGCAAAGTGGAACGAGATCGCCGGCTTCTGGAATGGCGGATCAACAGACGTTTTCTGCGAGGCCTGCGATTTCTCGAACAACGGCCAGGCGGTCAACAATACCGCCGACGCCCTGCGCCTGTCAGGCACATATTCAAGCCCGACGGCGGGCTATTACGGCAACGATTCCGCCACGACTGTCGCGCGGACGCGCCCGGTCCTGTCCAACTGCATCATGCAGGACGACCAGACCGTTACCAGCCGGTTCGGGTCGGTTGATCCGTCAGCGCCGACGATTGTTTCGGTCGAGAACCCGGAACTGTATGCATTCGGCCAGACGGTCACGATCAACAATGGCGCGACCGGCCCGGCTGATCTCATTGCGCAGATCCGCGACATCAACAATGACGAGCTGACGCTATCGACGGCGATGACCAATTTCCCGCTTGTGGCGGGGACGGGCACGATCACCACCAGCAGCACGGCTATCACGTTCTCGTCCGACCAGAGCGCCATCATCACGGGCCGGATGTGGATCAAGAACAGCACAAACTATCGCCGCGTCATTGCGGTTGCTGCTGGCGGGCTGAGCGGTACGCTCGAAAGCGCTTTCCCGGCCAACCTCACGGCTGCCAGCTTCGATATCGTCAAGACCGAAGTCGAGCAGATGCGATCGCAGGACTATGGCGTTTACACGCTGTCCTCGACGCGCGACGACGGATTGCGGGTGATTGATCCGCACTGGGGGGTCGGCAACAAGACGGCTCACTACAGCGTCGCGGGCTCCACCTACTGGGGCGATGTCCTGTCATTCGCAACCTATGCGGAGATGCAGGAGTACAATCCGCGCAATGGCCAGATCGTCAACGTGCTGGGCCGGACCACGGCAGGGCGCGGCGGCGGGCAGTTCCGGTTCACGACGACCAGTTCCACCACGCCGGTCACGAACGATCCTCAACAGGGCGTCTATGTTCCGCCCGCATCGGACACCAGCGGCGCGTCAGGTGTATGGATCAGGGTGCTGAGCAACTATCGCCTTGTCACGCCGGAAATGTTCGGCGCTACGGGCGATGGAAGCACGGACGATTATACGCCACTGCAAGCGGCGATCGACTGGCTGGAAATCACGCAGACCGGGAAATATCGCGGTGGCACGCTGCTGCTGACATCGCGCTATGCGACCAGCGACAACCTGCTGATTGATGATACAGGCATCACGATTGCGGGGGATGGCTCAGAACGTTCGGCGGCGGCCTCATCCGTCAACACATCGCCGCTGATCATCGGCACCAAGACGACGGAGCCGGTCATTCTGGTGCGCGCGTCTGATACCAAGCTAAAAGGCTTCAACGTCGGAGCCTCGGCTGCACGCGTTGCGGGCACGACATCGACTGGTGACAACACAGTCTGCGGCATCATGATTGCCACGGCTGACACGGGCGGCGCTGCGTCCATGGTCCGCATTTATCTCGAGGATATCGTTGTCCGCGATCAGGTGGACGATGGCATTCACATATGCGGTGAAATCGCAAGCGTGACCATGGAGCGTGTGGCGGTCAAGGACAACGCTCGCCATGGTTTCCACATCGACGACGGTACTCTGGCGGCGCGGTCAAATCTGGCACGCCCCGGCATCATCACCATGACCGATTGCCGCGCCGTGGACTCGGGCGGTTACGGCATCGCCTGCGGCCATCCGAGCGACTCGACCAACGCGCCCTACCGTCTCGTGCTCACCAACTTCGAGGGATACCGGAACGGTCTTACGAGCGGCAAGCTGTACTCGACCTATGAGAGCTGCCACTTCCTGCGCGGTGAGCAGATTGTCTCCATCGGCTGTGCCTTTGCAGGCACGGGCGCGGGCAACGTTGCGGCGCGTTCGTGCGTGCTTGTCTCTGCGGCGGATGCCCAATTCGAGAGCTGCCGCTATATCGAAGCGTCCGGCTCGCACTTCGTCAGCATTCAGGACATTGCCGGGTTCTCGACGCGCTTCGTCCGTTTCGAGGGCGGGGCTGCTTCAGTCTCCGGTTCCGCGCTGTCCTACTTCGCCACCATCGAGGCGGGCTCGCTTCAATGCCGGATCGACAACGTGCGTGGCATCGTCAACGAATACACCGCCACCAGCGACCGCGAGACGCTCACCATCGCCTCCGGCGTCATTGCCGCCATCTTCGAGCATCATCTCGTTGACACCGAGGCCGCAGCCGCAACCGACGATATCGACACGATCAATGGCGGCATTCAGGACCAGATCGTGCGCTTCCGCTCCGTAAACTCTGGCCGCGATCCAGTCTTCAAGAACGGCACCGGCAACATCGTCTGCGGGGCAGACCGCACGCTGTCCAATCTCGCTGATGAGATCGCATTCCGGTACGACGCCACAGCGGCCAAGTGGAACATGCTTTACTTCGGAGACAATGCCTGATGATCCCGCAAGACAACGTCTCTGAAACGGGCCAGGTTCTGGCGTGGATGGATGGCGATGTCATCTGCCTGCACTGGATTGTCTGCCGCTTCTCGAAATCGCTTCAGAGGTGGGAGACCTACGACGAAGCCGACGCGCGGCTGCGTGAGGAGGCCGGAGCGCCTGACAATGCGCTTGTGGTCAACGAGAACGATCTTCCCCCGAAAGCGGCCCGGCATTCAGCCATCATCCGCGAAGGCCGTGTCGTGGCCTCGCCCTCATGGCGATTGCTGCAATGGCAGCGGAAGGTTGACGCCAGGCTGGCCGAGGCTGATGCAAAGGGCGGCCCCCGCGCCATGCGGGAAGCGCTGGCAATGTCCAGCCCGCGCATTGCTCATATCGAGGCATGGGCCGTGGAACTGCGCGGGCTGACATGGGACGGCGAGGGTGACGAACCGCCCATTCCGGAGCTTGGGCCTTTTGTCGAGCGCAAGCCCGTCATTCAGGAGCCCGAGCGCCGGCGGGACGACCTCCTGGACTTCGACGACGCAATCCGCGACCTGCCTCCGATACCGGATGACCTGTCGCAACTGATGACCGGCGACGAGACGCTTGGCCGGGCTGTCGAGCGCCTGACGCCGGGTGTCGATGAGCTTCTGGATATGGCTTCGGCGCTGTCTGAGTCATCGCTTGAAACGGCTATTGCCACCATTCCGCCGGAGCGGGTCAACGAGTGGACCGAGAAGCTGATTACCGAGAAGGCGAGGCTGCGTCTGTTGCGCGGCACCGATCTCGAGAACTTCCCGCGCGAGAACCTCGTCAATCGCGTGCAGACCATGTTTGCGCAAGTGGGCGCCAAACGATGATTTTGACAGGGGCTGGGCGCAATGGAAATACTGCTGAAGGAACAGCTTGAGCTTCAGAAGCGCACGGCTGAGCGGACGGACTGGGACAAGATCGCGGCTTTGCAGGAAGCCGTTTCCGTCCTGAAGTCGCGCTTTGAGGGCGCGCTGGACAGCATCCGCGAAAGGCTTGGGGATGCTGTGGGCGATGAAGATATCAAGGAACTGAAACGAGAGTGGGAGACGGCATTGCGTGAAGCAATAAACGGCATCCGCGAACACTTCGCGACGGCGAACGAGAACCAGTCACATGCGCTTCTGGCGCAGGTCGAGCTGATGCTTGCGCGCGACCGGGAAGCGGCGGCGAACGAAGCAAAGAAGACGCGACAGCAATTCCTGTTCCTGATCCTCGGGGCGGTGCTGTCAATTTTGGGCGCGCTGTTTGTGTTTTGGGAGACGACCGCGCGCCTGTAGCGCCAACGGAGGGCTGGGAATGGGCAAGTTTCTAGACAAGTTCCTTGAGTTCAAGAACGAGGCCGATGCAACGCGCAAGTTCGCGCTGTTCGCCGTCGTCATCATCACTTTCGGTCTGGCTTCGTTGTCCGTTACGGGCATCGTTGCGACCGCCAACTGGAACTGGCTGAGCGCCCTTCCCATCATCGGCATGATTGTGGCCGTGCTGGGCGCGGAGCTTCTGGCGACGGTCGCCTTTATCCGCATGCTGACCGCATCGACCCGCTGGCGCAAGGTGGCCGGCGCGCTGATCTTTGTTGGCCTTGCTGCGGTCGGTGTGAAGAATGCCGAGAACGGCGCCCATGTGGTGTGGCCGGATCGCTTTGCCGAAAGCTCCTCGTCTCTGGCCGCCAAAGCTCAGCTTGCAGGCGAGGAAGCCGGGACGCTGGGCGAAGCTCAGCAGGCGGCCATCAGCGGGACCGGCGCCGAACTGGAGCGCGTCAGGACGCAGATCGCCAATCTGGAAGTCGAACAGCGCAAGATGGCGGCGCAGTCGCCCGAAGGCGTTGCCGAAGCGCAGGCTCTGCTGCTGGCCCAAGGCAAGTATTTCGGCAGGGTCGATGGCATTCGGCAGGACTTGACCGAGGCGGCCATGCGCCGGCGTGGCGAGGAGATCGGCGCGGAACTGGCCGTGCTCAAGGCGCGCGAGACAGGGCTGTTGGCAGGGCAGGCGAGCCCGGTCCAGCAGGCAACCACAGACAAGCGCCTGTTGCAGATCGAGCAGGCCGATGCGGCCAGTGCTGCCTTCTGGGCATGGTTCTGGCTCATCCTCATGCTCTGCGTGCTGGAAACTGCCCGCTCGCTGTCCCTCTGGGCGCTCATCACCGACATCAGCGCGAATGACGCCAAGCGCGACCGGGAGCGTTCGGACGAACTGGCCGAACTACGCCACCGCAAGGAAGTGGCGGACATGTTGGCGTCAATGGCCCCAGCAGCCCCGCCTGTCGCGGCTGAGCCTCCCCCGGCCCCACCCCCACCCCCGGAGCCAGAACCCGCACCAGCGGCCCCGCCAGAGCCAGAGCCCATTGTTCTGGTCGATCCCCCGGCCCCAGTGAACCAATCCGCCCGCAAAGGCGGAAAGAACTCGTCCATGAAGAAAGCCGCAGCCAAAGCGGCGCGTAACCGCGTGTTGATCCTTGCTGACCGCAGCAATGCACAAGCCATGAAGGTTGCCGCAGAATGAAAGACTGGCTCGCTGTGGACCTCGGAACTCGCAACTCAGCCGTTGGCTATTACGGCCCGCGCGGTCCAGAAGTTCTCAAGGTGGACGGAGAGGTGCTTGTGCCCTCGGCCGTCATGCTTGTCCCCAAAGATGATCCTGCGCAGCCGTGGGAGATGGTGGTCGGCCAGCGCGCCCTTCGCGCCCGCGAACGCTCGCCCCGTTCGCCCTACTGCTTCACCAGCTTCAAGCGCCAGCTCGGTGCGGTTTACAACCGCGAGGAAGCTGTTCCCGAGCAGATGGTCCCGGCGGATGACGGGATGCTGCATTATGAGGGCCCCAATGGGCACACATACCCGCCGGAGGAACTGTGCTGCGAAATCCTCGCCTACCTCAAGGAATCTGCTGAGGCGAAACTCGGGAAGATAATCAACCAGGCCATCATCTGTGTCCCGGCAAGCTACAACATCGCCCAGCGGAACGCGCTCCGCAAGGCGGCAGCCATGGCGGGGTTCGATGAGATCGAGCTTCTGGACGAGCCCGTCGCTGCGGCGATTGCCCACGGCTTTCAGGAAGACGCTGACACGGTGAGCCGCATCTTTGTTGTGGACGTCGGGGCGGGAACAACGGACACGGCAGCGTTCGAGATTGGCGGCGGCCTGTTCCGCGTGCTTGGCACAAACGGCGCGGCGCTCGTCGGCGGTGATGATTGGGATCGCCGGTTGCGCAGCTACATCCTTGGCCTGCACGAGTTCGAGCACGAGAACTCCGAACTCACCACGAAGCCGGACGCGATGCGAATGTTGCTGGTCGAGGCCGAGAAGGCCAAACGTCGCCTGTCGGAAGACCAGCTTACAGAGTTCCGCGTCGAGGACATCGATATCGACAAGAAAACGGGAGAGGATGTCCACGTCATCCAGAAGGTGAGCCGCGACCACATGGACGAGGCGACCAAGGAGCTTCTGGGCGACATCGAGGATGCGATGGCGCGCACCATGGCGCAGGCCAAGGAAAAGGACCCACGCTTTTCGATCAACGATATCGACGCGGTTATTCTGGTCGGCGGCCAGACGCGCGTCCAGGCTATCCAGAGAAAGGTCGCGCATTTCTTCGGCAAGGCCCCGCGCTCTGATGTGGACCCGGAACTGGCGGTCGTGCTGGGCGCGGCGGTCAAGGCCGGCATCCGCGAAGGGCGTCTGGCCAGCATCACGCTGGAGCATATCACCTCGCACAGCTTCTCCATCGAGACGCATGACAAGCCGGAAGACGTGGCGACCGAGATTGTCCGCAAGGGCACAGCCTACGGAACGAAGGCTACGTGGTGGCTGCGTCCACGTGGGGACGAAGGCCAGTCGATCATGACGCTTCGGCTGCTTCAGGGCGACTTCAAGGAGCCGCATATGAACCTGCTGGTTTGGGAGCATCAGATCCCGTTTGATCCCGATGCCGTTGAAGATGTCCAGATGGATGTCGAGATCGGCCCATCAGGCGAGCCTATCATTGATGTTGCGGGCGTATCATTCGGCAGGGTGACATGAACGACGCGTTGCATGTTGGCGAATGGTTCTTTCGCGAAATCGACGAGTTCGAGAACGCGCCGCACGATTGCAGGCAGACAGCGGACGGATGCGCACTGGATGCGTATTTGTGCCCAAGCGACCAGTGGACCATTGGCGATGGCTGCTGCTTCTGGGAGGATGGCCGTCCGGTCAAAAAGGGCGATACGCTGCCCGATGATGAGACGCTGCCCGAGCGTCGCCGCAAGCTTCTCGCCTTCAATGCCAAGTATTGCGAGGAGTATGTCCGCAGGCACGTCACGGTTCCGCTCAACCAGAACCAGTTTGATGTGCTGTGCAGCTTCCGCTTTAACACGCGCGAGACGACGCTGAGCGGATCGTCGCGGTTGCTTCCTGCGATCAATGCGCAGAAGTGGCAGGACGCTGCGATTGCCATGACAGAGTTTGTCTATGGCTCCGGCTCCAAACGCGGGCCAGCAACACTGCCGCCGAAGGGCTGGGACGTTGCGAAGATCGGCGGCGAATGGTGGGCGATTCCGCCTGAGCACATGACGGGCGCCGAGCGCGTGTCGCTGGGACCGGAAGAGAAGACCTACCCCTACCAGGACGCGCACCGAGGCCTGCTGCGCCGTCGCCTCTGGGGCGCCCTTGTGTTTCTCGGATACGATCCGCGCGATGTCACGAAAGACAATGACGTGGCGCTGCCGACAAAGGCCAAGCTGCTGTCGTCTGGCGTCTGGCGCGACAAGATCAGCGAGGAGGGGCTGACCACACTGGCGCATGTTCGCGCGCGCGCATCGCTTCTGCCGCCTTCAGAGCTTGTCCTTTCCACCCCCATCAAAGCTGAGCCTGTCAGCGTCCCTGCAGGAACAGCGGGTCAGCCGGAGCGCCCCCCCCAACCCAGCGCTCCGGCTGTACCTGCACAGAAACCCGCTGCTGCGTCCCCGGCAGCGGCCTCGGCGGCGAGCCCCGGCGTATCTCAGGGCTCGCCGCCACCAGTTGTGAACGTGCCTGCGAAGGTCGCGCCTCCACCGCTTCCGAAGGATGCAGCGCCAGCGAGCATCGAGCCTAAGGACATGATCCTTAGCAAACGTTTCTGGGGCCTCACGGTCACAGCGCTGGGGACGACCAACCTCCTGCCGCAAGCCGCGCAAACGTGGATCAGCAACGAAGGCAATCGCGAACTGATCACATGGCTCGTCGTCGTGCTGATCGGCTTTGCGCTCTACAAGTATGGTCAGCACAAAGCGCGGAAGCCGCTCAAATGAACATTGCAGCGATCGGCACCGGCATTTGGTCGTTTCTGAAGCGAATCCCCGACTGGGTGCTCTGGACCATCGCCGCTCTCGTGTTCCTCAAGTTCGTGGACATCAATGCCGAGCGGCGCGGCCGGCGGAAGGAAGCGGACAAGCGCGACCGCGAGGCGCTGGAAGTCGAGCGTGAAGTTGTCAGCAACATTCAGGAGAATACCGATGAAGCCATTCGCAGCGCTGATGCTGTGCGCGAGCATACCTCTGCTAGCGTCCTGCCAGACGGAACCGCAACCCTCCCGGACGCTCATTACCGCGACTGATCGTGCCGTGTGGCGCGAGGCGCTTTGCTCGACCGGCAAGGCAATCCTGGTTTCGCGCGGCGATGTCCTGACCGTCGCAACAGCCGAGCAGATCGGGGACCACAATACGGTTTTGTGGTGCGAGTGCCCGCACCTGAGGCCTGCAACTTTCGACGACGGCGTTTGCCGCGTCTAACCGCCGCTCGTCGGCATTCATAGAGGAGACGTGACTATGGGCTTCAAAATTGTCCGTGAAGACGGCAAGACGGACTGGGGCTCGCTCCGCGCCGTGTTTTACTGCTTGCTCGTCACCTGGATTGTCGGCGTTCGCCTGATCGGACTGGACCCGTTCGATGATCTGCTGGCCGGCCGCTTCGACCTCGGCGTCATGTTCGACGTGCTGGCGCTGATCGGCGTCTACCTGCTGTGCTGGCATCTCATGTACCCGAACCGGCCCAAGGTGAACTTCTAGACCATGTCCCGCGCAGCGCTCTCAGCTATTGCTCTGGGCGCTGCCGGGGCTGTTGGTCTTATCGTGCTCTGGCTTGACGGGTTCCGTCATGACTGCGAGGCGCGGTGGAAGGACTCGGGCTTCGAGCACGAGTACCGGCAGGGTCAGTGCATGGTGCTGGCAGGGAGCAGGTGGGTTCCTGCTTCAGCGGTGCGCGTTCACGTCAGGGAGCCGGGTTAGGGCGCCCCACCATACCGGAGATGTAAGCAGCGCTAGCGCCATAGTAGCCACGCAAATAAACCTAGAAAAAATGCCAGCACGATGAATACTCCGGCCCCAACAATTGCGGCCAAACCCCGATCATAGCTATCCATCTCTCACCTCTCCCCACCATATCACACGCCCAGCCCCAGCAACATCCCGCTCCCGGTAAAGCTACTCGCCGTCGCCGCCTTTGTCTTGCTGGTGGTGCTCGGGGTGGCGGTGGCGCATTGAGGCGAATAGGCAGACGATACTGCCGGTCGCATATCCGATGCAGAACACAGTCACGAACCAGAGCGCCAACTCAAAGTCCATCCCTCATTCCTTCCCTGATGCGGCCTGGATCATGGCGCGGTAGTCTTCTGCAAACGAGCCGAGAGCCCATTGCCCGATCCGTTGGCGCGCATCATCGTCATGTGGCCATGATGCGGTCAGCGCGCGAAACATCGCGACGTTGGGCTCCCTCGGCACGATGCAGTGCCTTTCCGAGAGCTTGGAGAGGAAGGCGTCGATGACCGTGTTGGCATCGAAGGTCGCGTTGCCGTACAGCCCGTCAACATCCCCATAACGCGCCTCGTGAATCGCCTCCGCGCCCGCATGCCGCGCAGCCTCTAGCGCTTCCCGTGTGTCAGTCACGGCTTCTGCTCCTCCAGTGCTGCGTCAATCTTCGCGAGAAGGTCGGGATGTATATCTGACGCGCGCAGCGTTTCAGTGATGCCGCCAGTGTAGATCATTTCTTCAGCGAGTACCGCGTTCAGCGCCTCCCGCATTCTCGCCACGTCTTCCCGCGCTTTAGCGAGTTCTCGGAGTGCGGATGCGGCTTGGCGGAGGTCGTTGGCGTAGACACGCGCTTTCTCTGCGCTCATCATGATCGTGTCGAACAGGCGCGACCTGTGCTCTAGCGCGCCTGCGTGGTTCTCGATCTCCCCCGCCAGCTTCTCGATGTCAGTCATGGGCGGGGCTCCTGTTGCGGTGGGGCGGGGAGAGGACGCCAGTGGGTGACAGAGCCGAGCGGCTCAATGCGATCACAAGTGCTGTCGTCCCACCATGCGTTCTCTGCCGTGATGGAAATGGGGGCCAGCACGTGCGGGCCAGCGATCTGATCGTCCGCAATCCAGACCATGAGTGATCGCCCATCCTTCGGCGCGCTCTCTATCGGCCTCCACCCATCCCCAGCGGCGGCGAGATAGGCGGTGACGGCGGTGGCGGTTGTCGGCAATTCGGTTTTCCAACGCGTTTCGCCATTGATGCCGCTGCTGTCGTCGGGGTCCATTCCAAGCTGCACAATGGCCGCCCTAGCAGCCGCCTCCAGCCCCTTCTCATCAAGCTCACCCATTGTCCTGTTCCTTCTGTTCGAGGGCCATGAGAAGCGCGGCGATCAGGGCGAGGGCGGGGGTGGCTCCGTTGCCGCGCGTGATTGACGGCCTCTCTTTGCCCCACGGCCAGACTTCGGCAGTCGCCGCGCCGGTTGTATCGATGACCGTATGTGAGTGACCGCCGAATCCCTTCGCCTCCACCAGAGCGATGGCGGCGTCTAGGCTGGCGGTGTAGCAAGGTGCGTCGTCAGCATTGCCGTAGCGCGGGTCAATTGTGTGGCAATCACACAGGCCCGGGCCTCGTTTGCCAAACGACCCGTTGGTGGGGAACCCCAGCTGCACCCAATGACCGGCAAACTCCTCGTGCTCATCGACTGATCCGTCTCCGTGCCATTCCCAACCTGCAAGGACGGCTAAGTGGCCGTCGATGCCTCGATCCGCCCCCGTCGCCGCCTCGACCCGCTCTCTGAGTTCACGGAGGGTCATGGGCGATGCCCCGCGCAATATTTTGAGGTTGCGGGCGGGTCTTCCAGATCAAAGCCGCGCTCGTATCCAGCCTTGCGCATCATGCAGTTGTAGCCGCTGGCCTGCATCGCCCAACTAATGGCATGCGCTGTCACAAAGCCGAGCGCGCCGACAACGACGACCAAACCAACTGCCAGTGTAAGTCGCGCCATCACCCCACCTCCTTCGCCAGCGCCTTGCGATGAGCTTCTAGCTCTTTGAATAGACGCGCCGCGCAATCTTCTGCAGCATTATTCAGGCGTTCGTTGCTCGGTTGTACTGGGCTTGCCTTCGCGGAGTTTACAACCCAGCGGACGCCCTCGTGGAAGGCGTGCGCCAACGCAGCCCGCACCTCTGCCTTGCGCTCTTCCTTGTCGAACAAAGCTTTTAGATGCGGGTCGATCCGAGCGATGAACTCTTCACGCTCCTCCGCTAGTTTTTTGTTTTTGCGATTGGCTCCAAACATCTATCGTTCTCCCCCTTCCGCCAGCGCGTCGAGTGCGGCGCGGGCTTTGCGTTCGATGTCGTGGTCCTGCTTGTCCTTGTCTCGCGCATCAACATCAGCGATGCCGGAGTGGCGCAGCAAGTGTTGCAAAGCCTCCGCGCACTCCAACAGCGCGTCCAGCGAGTTCATCGCGGCGACGATGGCGGCGGCGTTGGCTTTGCCTTCCGTTTTCGTAGGCTGGCTGTAGAGCGAATAGTGGGGATACTCGATGTAGCCCCTGCCGCCCTTTAGTCCGCCGAGAACGAGCGGATCGTAATCGGTCGCGCTTGTCCGCTCGCCTTCAAGGCCCAACTCGCCATTGACGGACCACTTTCCTTTGTACGCCTTTGCGCGCAACTCTCGCAGCCGCGCTATGACGTCAGATGCGCTCACGGTTCTATCCTCTCAACTTTCCCATTCATCTTGCGGCGTAGGGACTTGTTGAAACCCGCGCTCTGCCAGCGTTTCGGATCGCGCCCCTCGGGAAGTCGGCCAAAGCCCCGGCTGGGGATTGCCTTCTTCGGGCCTGCGCACGATTCACCGCGCAACCTGCGCCCTTTTGCAGACGCCTTCACATCCTTCGCGGTCTTAAGCTTGTGACAGCCGACACAAAGCAGTTGCCAGTTGTCGAGGGTGTGAGCGCCGAGATGGTCGAGGGCCTGGATGTGGTCAACGGCGTACTCGCCAAGCTTCACCTTCTCCGCACATGAGGCGCAGCGGCCATCGTACTTGATGAACACAGAGGCGACTTCTCGCGCTGTGAAGCTGCGGCGTTTCAGGGGCTTTGGCAGCGTGTTGATGTCAGGCATGGACGCGAAGCCTTCCCATAGGGGCCGCTTCGCAGCCGTTCCTGATCGTTCGCAGAAACTGCAACGCGCCTTCGTAATCGCCCCAACCATTTGCAGGGTTGAGCTTCTCATAGCCGGGCTTGTCCGCAGTCATCGCCGCAATAGCTGCGTTCAGGCGAGGCAGAGCATCAGCCGCAAGCATCCCGTCCAGTTCGCGGATCGGCAGCCCTGCCTTGATGAACATGGCTCCGCAATTTGCCGTGTAGTTCGCGTCAAAGTCTGCGCGCCTGACGCGGCAACAATCGCAGTTGCAGTCCTTGGGTCCGTTCAGCGAAACATCGTAGCTCATGCCGCCTTCCTCCCCTCAAGAATATCCATGACCTGCGCATCCAGGTCGCGCCGCCCAACGCCGGGCAGCACGCGCGTCAGGATGACCTCAACGATGCGCTCATAGACTTCCTCAAAGCCCTTCTGGTCGAGGTTGTCCCAAGCCATCGAATCCGCCTCGTATTCGATCTCGCCCGTCATCAGGTTGACCGTCTCGACCGTGAACCCGACCGCCTTCTTCAGTTGCTCGTGAAGCTGGTTGCGCGTCGGGTAGGCTTTCTGGTGCGGGAAGATTGCGGAGATCAGCGCCCAATACTTTGCGTGGTGGCGTGGATTGCGCGGGCGCGTGATCTGGCAGCGCAGGATGACGCCAGCCGGGAGATCGGCCAGCTCATCCGCGCTCACCTTGTCCGCAGGGACGAGGCGGTCCATCACACGCTTGACGCGCACATCGACGGCCATCAGAGCACTCGCTCTGCGGCTTGATGATTTTGTTGTGTCGATTTCTGTTGCTGGTAGTGCCTTGAACAAAAGCCCTTCGCCACCACGATCTGGTCGCAAGCATTAGCCGAACAGTTTTTGACAATGCGCCGGCGCCAATCAACAGCGGCGCTGCCGTACACAATTTTTGCATCGCTCGCCCGTGGATCGCGCGCCCGGTACAACATTGACTTGTATTGAATACCCGTTGTCTTCGACCAATTGCGCAGCGATTGCGTGACGCCATCAATCGTGGCGAACCGATCAGGAAACGTGCGACGTGGGGTGTCCAAAATCTTTTCTGCACTCCAGCCCTTGTCGTATCTAGCTCGAAGGGCCGAATGCGCGATACCAAGCTCTCTCGCCCAAGCCTTAAGGCTCTGCGTTCTGCCTCGTAACGTCAGTTTCACGGTGCGAGTGGTATTGTCATTCTGCTCTGACTTTGATGCCCAGCAGCAGTTAGATGGCGTATAGTCACCGTTGACGTCTCGACGCTCGATGGACTTGCCAACTGGGGCATCTCCCATATCGGCAAGAAAATGCGCAAAGACTTGCCAGCGCTCACAAACTTTAATGCCGCGACCGCCGTAGTTTTCATATCCTTTGCGGCGCGGGTTAGAGCATCGCCTGCGCATATCATGCCAAATGGCGTATGTTCGCGAGCTTGAGACGCCATTGCACTTCTTTGGCACTACAAGACCCTTTCCTGAATAATAGTTACGCCCGGTATCTCAATGTCCGCCCCTTTGGCGTGGCGTATGTCTGTGTTCGCCAGCTTCTCCAGCGTGGCCCGCAGGTCGCCGCTGTTGAGGTAGTGCATCGCCAGTTTCTGCCAGTCCGTGACCTTGGCGCTGCGCTTCGTCTTGAGCGACGTTGCAGCAAACCCGCCAGCAGCAGAGGATACGCGCGAGGCGGCAAGCGCCTGGCCCTCGGCAATCTTGGCCTCGACGTGCGCAGCCTTCACATCCACGGTCGGCGCAGTGGCGGCGAGGAACGGATCGTCTTCCGGCTCCTCCGCAGCCTTAGCGGCGAGGCGTTCGGCTTCCTCCAGCTTGCGGCGCGCTTCGTCGGCCACGCGCTTGGCCTCGCGTTCGCGGGCGTCCAAGAATGCGGCGAGCTTCTGTTTCAGCCCCTTGATGATCTTGTCGCATTCCTCGATGAGCGGCTTGTATGCGCCATCGATCTGCCGGCCAGCTTCAAGGTGCGGGCGCTTCTTCTCGTCGCGCGTGGCGTCGATCTCCTTGACCAGCTTGCCGCCGTAACCGACATGGTCGCGGACGAATTGCGCATTCGCCTCTGTAATCTCGGTGACGGCATCGGCATCGGCTTTGAACCGCGCCAGCATCTCCCGATAGGCTTCGACGTCGTCGGCCTTGTTGTGTCCCGGTCCAATATCAGCGCGCATCTTCAAATGCCTCCTCGGCTTCTGCGCTTGCGCGCTCGTTGTGTTGAAGGCCTTCCATCAACTCCTGGTAGGACTTGCGGATTTCCGCCTGCCAGTCTTTCGGCTGAAGCTTGACGCGCTCTGCGTTCATCTTTCCCCACTGCTTCAGTTCGTCGCTTGACGTGACGCGTCGCATTTCCTCGATCATCAGGCCGTAGTCGGCGCGGGCATCGCCCTTGCTCATGGTCTGGACCGGCGCAGACGCGGGGGGACTGGCATCTGCGCCGGCCGCATGCTGGCTCCTCCCGGGGGGATGGGGAGGAGCCGCATTGCTGCGAACTTCGTGGTGGTGTGCGTCAGCGTCGTTGTCGCCTTCAGTCGGGATGCAGAACGTCTGCATCGCCATGTACTTGTAGGCCGCGCTCATTGCCTTGTTCGTGGCCTTGTCGGCGCTGTCCATCGCCTCGCCCCATGTGCAGGCGGTGATGCGCGAGCCATCGACGGCGCAGACGATATCGAACTCGACCTGCACGACGACATAGAACAGGATGCCGCCCTTGGCCGTGGTCTGCTCTGTCTTTTCGCGTGTCAGGACGCGGGGAACGATGATAAGGTGATGCCTCGCAAGGATCGGCGCGAGCGCGTTGTAAACGTCATCGATGCCACGGAAGCTGTAGCCTTGCTGCTGGTTGCGCCGGCCCTTCGCGATACCTTCGCGGCCCACGTCTTCCATCACGGCGGCAATCGCCTGGTACACAGCGGGAAGCCCGCTCGGTGAAATTCCGTCAGCCATCGTCTTGTCCTTTCGTCCTCGTCCTCGGGGCAATCAAAGCCACCGCAAAAATCACAAATGCTGCGCTGAACACGGCGGGCATCACCGCGAAGATCCACTCGGGGTCACTCATCGCGTCCACCAGTAGCTTTGGCGATGGCGGCGTCGATCATGGCCAGGTCATTCGGGAATGCCGGAACGTCGCCCTCGGACATGTCCATGCGTGTCGTCACCAATGCGATTGTGGCGCGCTTCCTTCAGCGCCTCAAGCAGATCAGGCGCGGAGGCCCACAACCGGAGATCAGCAAACGTGCCAACGTCCAGATTGATCAACGCAACACACCGGCATTCTTCGCCGTGCGTAAGGATCGAATAGGCGTGGTCGATGATGTCTCCCTCGGGCTGCTTGTGGGCGACCAGCGGCCCCGGCGTATGCTTGCTCTCACTCATCGCGCTTCCCCTTCATCGTTCTCGCGAAATCCTTCGCCATTGCCGCGCTAAGCTGTTCGAGCAGGGCGGCGCGGTCTATAAGTTGGTCTGTGACCTCTGCGCTCGCCTCCATCGCGCGCTCAAGGCGCTTCAGGGCGGCAATCACGCGATCTGTTGAGACAGGCTGACGAAACTGCAACACCTGCGCGTTGCTCTCGCGGCTTATGCAGCGAATGGCGGGGGCTTGCGGAAAGTGGCCGGGGATGACGGTCACAGGTCATACTCCGACGAAACGCCCGTCAGGAAAAACTCGCGCTCAATGTAACGAAGCTCAGCCTTCAGTTCCTCGATGTCGTCAGCGTCGTAGCTGGGGTCGGCTACGGCCTCGTCCAGCGTGTTGCGAAGCGCCTCCATCTCAAGAGCGAGCTTGCGCGCACGGCGATAGTTGGGCTTCAGCGTGCTCACGAGCGATCCTCCAGCGGGCGACGAAGCTTTGCGCATGTGGTGCGCAGCAGGTTGATCGGCTGGCGCTGGCGGATATGTCCGGCGAGGTCGAACGCGCCGACTTCAGCCGATCGGGCCAAGTGCTGCTCCAGGTTGAACGCGGGGCGGGTGAGGGCTTGGATTTCGCGGATCATGCTGCTTCCCCACGCTCGATTTGGCTGGAGACGGGCAGGGCGACTTCCGTGGTGATCGGCTCGCGGCACAGCTTGGCGATGACCGCAGCCAGCGCCAGCTCGCAGTCCCGCGCCGCTGCCATGGCCTCGTCCCATTGCTTGGCGCTCGACTTGTTGGACGCTTCGACAAAGGTCGCCGCGCGCTCAAGGCACTCACGCGCGCCTTCGAGGTTCACCCACATGCTGTACGCAGCGCGGGAAGCTTCCGGCTCGGGATTGATCTTGCCGTCCCAGTAGCCGTGGTTTGTGAAGATGCTGGACATGGGTGTCTCCTTCAGGCGACGAAGCTGTCGGCCATCGGGCCGGTGAAACGTTCGGTGCGGGTGAGGGGCTGGACCTGCGCGGGATCGACCCACGGCGGCTCATCAAGGTACTCGGGCTCAAGATCGTCCTCGGGGTAGAAGCTCCAGCACTCGTCACAGAGGATTTCGCGCGATTTGCGCATGTGGGCGCCGGACCCGAAGCAGCACTGGCAAGTGTCGTAAGGGACAAGCATCACTCGCCCCCCGCTTCTTCAAAAAGCGCGCAGGCCTCTGCTTCATCGGCAAGCGCATCAATTGCGATGCACGCTACGTCGTGGATGACGCGGAGACGTTCGAACGGTCGCGCATTGACGCCATCGACGCACTTCAGTCGAATGCCGACCAGCGCAACGAAGAAGGCCTCCCGCTCGCCTGAAATGCGCTCGATAATCTCGCGGGCGCGGATGATCTCAGCCATATGCGCATCGCGCTGCTTCGCTAGCTGATCGATGGTGGCGTCTGCTTGGGTGGCCACGCCTCGCACCAGCCTCAATTCACGCTCAAGCTCGGCGACGCGGCTGGTCAGATACGCTGGATCGGACGACAGGCGGTCGTCAGCGGTCGTCTCCATCGAGCCGATGTTGAGGCTGGCGATCTTGTCTGCTTCGGACATCACGCGGCCTCCGCACGAACGGGCGACCAGTTACGACGGAAAGCGGCCATGTCGGCCTGCACCCACTTCAGGGCCTCAGCGCCCGGCTTGAACCTGCGGGTGATCTCGCGATGGGCCGCGCAGGACTTCAGAAAGTCGCGGCGCATTTTCCGGTAGTAATCGTAGAGGCTTGCTTCCGTCGCCATCTCGTCTCTCCCTTGCCCGTGTGGGCTTCGATGGGAGGACTATGCCAGTGCAAAAAAGCACCGTCAAGCGCCATGGTGAAAAAAAGCACCAAAATATTCCGGCGGGCTTTTAACCAATGCACCGCCCTTTCCGCCTTGAGGGATGGGCGTGGGGCCGAATCCTCAAGCCCGTGACCAGCGGGAGCGCACAGGGCGCCGCGTACTCGATTCCCTTCGGCTTCTGGCGAAGCCCGACCGGTTGTCTCCCGGCCGCCGTCAGGACCACTTCGGGCTGGTCCTCGTCTGAAACCTGGCCCGATTGGTCAAACCGGGAAAAGGCGCCTCAGCCGTTTCGTGCCCTCCGGGGGTTGCCCGGCTCGTTTCTCAAGGCCGCTGGAAGGAATGGGCTCACCTGAACCAGCGAATTTTTAATTCGACGCTTTGGGAACGGGAGCGACGCAAACCGGGGGCCAGCGATCAAAAACTGGGGTTCGCGGCTTGCGAAAAAGCGCATAACGGGATATTTCCCCACCATGCAGATCGCATTTGGATGCCGAAACCATCCAATTTTCGCCCGGGAACGCCAGCCAGCGACCCGGGCGACATGCTTTCTAGTGCATGTTTCCACCATCGCGCAATAGGCGATTAGCTACTCGGCCTGATCGTGTTTTTTCTGCTCGGCAAGATAGCGAGCGAATTGCGCCAGCTCAGCGCGGCGCCGGTTATCGAGGCCCGGCATGATGTTGATGACTTCAGCCGTCGGCGCATCGAGAACGTGACTTGGATCCCCGCTGCCGTTCAGAAGCCATTCGGCATTCGTCTCAAGCGCGGCTGCCAGCTTGCCCAGGTTCTCGGCCCGGGGCTGTCGCTCTTTCCTGACAGGATGGCTTGCAGGAAATGCGTATTCAGCCCCGCCTTCAATGAGGCGGCGCGCGGCGACAGGCCGAGCGCATCAAGACGCTGCTGAACGCGATCCCTTAATTCCATGGGTGTATTTTCGCACCACAGGGCCACTGTCCCTAGGTTGAAGTTTCCACTTGCCAGTCGTGGTGCTTTTGTGCACCATAGCATTCATGAGCAAAGCAGACTTCAAAATCAGCCCCAAGGTTAAACCGGAAATCCGAGCGTTCGTCGCAAGGGCCGATGCCGTTGCGCAACGAATGGGTATCCGCCGCTTTACCATGTCCCGCAAGCTGTTTGGCGACACTCAGGGCCGGACGCTTGAAAATCTGGCCAAGGGTGGCGGCGCAAACGTCATCGGCTGGTTCGACGCGCACAAACGGCTGGCAGCTTTTGAAGCTGAGCTTCAGGCCGAGTCCGCAGCATGAGCACGGTGCAGGGGGATAACCCGGTTCTCAGCGCGCACCTTGAGCGCGGAAGCGACGGCATTCTCGAACCGGTGCGCGGTGATGAGCGCGTCTTCCAAGCGCCCGACGAGCGCGAATGCTTCACCGTCGCTTGTTCCTCGGATCGTGACCAGATCGCCTGCAATTTCAACGGACAGCGGGCCGTCCACCATAACCTTTCCGCGCATATTCCCCTCCCTGATTTTCATTCGTTAACTAATTACCATGCCGCGCGCGTGGCATTTGAGAACCCCCAAAATGGGGAATGGGGCCGGAAATTCGGCGCCAAATTCAACCAGTTAGCATGCACACGAGGCGCCTCCTATCGAACTGGCGCGCTCCCGATTGCCGCAATCTGTTCTAGGAATGTTCTCCTGTCAACGGACGGCTTTCCTATCCCTTCGGGCGAACGGAGGGCGGGATGAGCCGTTACGACGAGGTCCGCGAGTTCAAGCCGAACCCCGAAACGCGCCGCGAGCATGCGCTGACGTTGTATGTCTACACCGACAACCGCGAGTGCCTGTCGCAGATACCGAACCCGCAGAGCTACGAAGAGGGCGGACCAGCTTGGACGCTCTCCAACGGTGGAACGCTCAGTATACACCAGCGGCAGGAAATCGCCCAGCTCATCGGCACGCTCGAATTTCTGCTTTCGCCTGAATACACGGCAGCCGACGCCGAAAAGCGCCTGCGTGATCTGCGCGCCGCCTACCGCGATGCGTGGTTTGGCAAACTCAAAGCTCGCGCGGAGCAATCCGCATGACCCCCACCCAATCCGCGCGCCCAGACCAGCGCGCGGCTAGCGCCAGCCGTAAGGCGTTCCCGCCCCAAATGATAGTGGGAAGGCCAAAATTCAGCACGTACTCGAGGCATGGCGCCTCTGCGTCCCAATCGCCTTTGGGCATGGCGCTAGTACGCCACTTGCCGAACGACATTTGGCCCGCGCCAATTCCATAGGGGGGGTCAGTAACAACGGCATCAATGACGCGATCCATGTCCCGTAGGATTTCCCGGCAGTCGCCAAGGTACAGAACCGCGTCCCCGATGATTTCGATGCGGCTCACGGCTGCGTTCCAATCTCTGCGGCTGTGCGGCGTGGATCATCGACGCGAAGGTGAATGTCGTCTGTCAGGCCAAGGCCACACGTACCGCACCGATAGCCGGGGCCTTTGTGATAGTGCGCGAATTTGGCTTGCAACTCCGCGATGCGGTCGGCTGCTTCTTCCATCAACGCGTCGATCTGCATCATAGACAGGCCGCGCGTTTGGTTGCGAAGCTGGTTCACTAGATCGCTCACAGCAGCCCCGCCCTTTCCAGCATCCGCTTGAACGTCCGATCCTCGCTCAGCGGCCTGCGCTTAACTGCGCATGTCGTCCCGAGCATGTTGATCGGCTGGCGCGGCTTCAGATGCGCTGAGAGATCGAACGCGGAGACTTCGGCAGAGCGGGCGAGATGGGTTGTGAGATCAAAGCTCATGCTGCACCCATGAGACGTTCATCGCGCGCCAGATCCGCGCGGTAGTCGGCTTCGTCGGCCAGCGCTTCAGCCTCGAGGAAGCGGACGTAGGCGTCCCAAGCGTTCGACGCGTTGCGGTTGATGATGGTCCTTGCGGAGCCGTCGAGATCAACAGCCGGGACAGCCGCAGTTGCCGCCGCAGCCCAGAGCGCGTTCTCGTAATACTCGTCCGGGCGCTCATCGCAGATCGCGTCCAGTGCAGCTTCAAACGCACGGAAGCGCTTGGCGCGCGGAATGTCTGCAGCTTCGATTGCTGACCAAAGCGCTTCGCCTGCGCGGTGAGCTTCGGCGGCGACGTGGTTGGCTTGGGTGGTGGGGGCGGTCATGTGTGTCTCCCATCGAACTGGCGCTTGCCTGTCCTTCGATGGGGAGAGATAAGCATGAGCCGTTGCGCCGTGCAACAAGTATTTTGCTAACGTCGGCGGTTTGTCTGTTTACGCATTGTCGCTTGACGCAACCGCCGCGCTGTGCAAGCTACCGCCATGTTCAAAGACTGGTACGAGCGCAAAGGGTTTCGCACGCTGCAAGAGTGCGCGGATTTTCTTGGCCTGCACAAGGCAACCGTGAGCCGGATGCTGTCGCGCCCTGACTATCGACCCGACAAATTCACAGCCATGCATATTGCACGCAAGACGCGGGGCGATGTGCCTGCTGATTCGTGGCGTGAACGCGCATGACCCACCCCACTCGGCCTTACGGCCACCCCTCGCCGCACTGTCTCTCCCCCCACACCCAGAACTGCGGCTTGGGCTTTCTATCAGACCGGGCCGACCAGCCCGTAGCGTCCGCTGGGGCGAACCGTCCCCCCAAACCCAGCCCCAGCGGGCGCGCTTGTGCAGGGCCGCATGTCATGAGTGGTGCGCAAGCCGCCTGACCTCCCATCAACCCGGACAGACAGCGTCCATGCAGAACAGCGACCCCTCCCCCGCCCTGATGCTTGCGGCCCGGCTGTCCCGCTGGCAGATACTGGACCTCGTCCTGGTCGAGCGCCAAGGCCGGATGACGGTGTGTGCCAATCGCGTGCCGTGCGCCCCGACGCTGGGACTCATTCGCGACCGCGTGCTCGGCATGGGCGGTCGCGGGGACTACGTCATGCCGGGCTCACGCTTCAACGCCGTCATGGCCGCGCTGCGTGAGATGGGCGCCATAGGCCCCTGGCCCTAGAACAGCCTAGCCACCTGCCGGCGCGCGGATAGCTCCTGCAGCCGCTCCTGGTCGCGCTGGAAGGCCTCGGCAGGATCGCCCTCGTACAGCGCACGAAGCCGCTTCAGATCATGCGGGGAGGCCATCTCCGGGGACCATTTGCGCGGGCGGGGGCGAAACCCGCAGCGCGTCTCGGAAAGCTTCACAATTGATCCCATGGCCTTGGCCTCCGCAGTTCACCTCCCGCCTTGTTCCAAGTGTGGGATATAGCGCCATTGTGGCAATTCTCCAATTGGGGGAACTGCGGGGGCTTGCGAAGTGCTTGGAATGGGTGTCCTATGACACGAATGAGGCGGCCTCTTGCTACAGGGGCCGCCTCACACAAATGCCGCATGGAGGCACCGTGTCTGACACCGATAATAGCGCGCTTGCGCCGTCTGTCACGCCACAAGTTCACGACAATCTGTTGGCAGGAACTCTCAGCGAGCTGCGCGCGCGGGAGCGCCGGTTCTCGGAACACCTCGAACGCGCCTGCGAGGAGCGTCGCCTGATGGCGGCGGCGGTTTTGCAGGGAAAACTTGCTCGCCTCCGCGACGAAATCCACAGCAGGGAGGCATTTGCGGCCGGCGAACAGGCTTTTGCCGCCGGCGCAGCCTTTGCCGACAACCCCCATCGCAGTCGCGCCCGGCGAAGAGGTTGGGAGGCCGGCTGGACCTCCGCCCGGGACGCCAGTGGCTTCACCCTGACGCACGACCCCCTGACCGGGTGGCCGATCAGCGACCCTCGCGACGACGAGGAGCCGCCGCTGTGAGTGACCTTCCCATCCTCCCGCTATGGGTCACAAAGTACGAGGGCAAGTGCGCACATCTGACGCTTGAAGAGGACGGCGCCCATACCCGACTTTTGCGTCTTTGCTGGCAGACGCCGGGCTGCACCATCCCGACAGACCCGGTCTGGATCGCGCGCCGGATGCGAGTTGACCTGCCCACCTATGAGCGCGTCGTCGGGCCGATTCTGGCCGAGTTTTTCGTGGTCGCAAATGGCCGCTGGCAAAGCTTGCGTTTGCTAGCCGAGTACGAGCGCGCGACACGCAAAACAGACGCCCGAAAACAGGCCGGAGCGAAGGGCGGAAAAGCTAAAGCCTTGAAAACAGGCAAATCACAGCCTAGCAATGCTACGGTTTTGCCAGAGCAAACGCTTAGCAAAACCCTGCCATCTACCATATCCATATCCACTGAAGAAAAAGAAGAAGCTAAAGCTTCTTCCAAAAAAACGGCTCAGAAGACGCGCTTGGCGGACGACTGGGCCTTGCCCAGAGACTGGGTGGCGGACGCTTTTGCTGTCGCAGCCAAGGCGAAGCAAACCATCACCGAACTGGAGATCGAAAATGAATCCGATGGATTCCGCGACTACAGCCATAGCAAATCGGTCAAGCACGAAAATTGGCGGGCCGCATGGCGAAACTGGATCAGAAATTACATCAAGTGGCGCAAGCCGGGACATGCACCCGGCCGTGATGGCCCGCGCGCCAACGGTCAACACGGAGTCAGCTCTATCGCGGATGCAGCAATTCGGCGTCACTTCGCACGTCAAAACGGAAACGGTGTTTCCGATGATCGACGGGGAGATGACCTTTCGCCAGCGGGCAACGTCATTGACGCTCAATTTAGCCTCCTCAAATGACCTCGCGGCGGCGCTCAGGGTGGCGCACGAAAGCATGGCGCCGGCCCCGGTCGAGATGATCGAGGAATGGCTTGCGCGGCTCAGCGTGAAGACCGCGCGGCGGAAGGATTCGGCGCATGGCGACGAGCTGGCCCTCAGCGTCTACACCGATCATCTGCGCGATTATCCCGGTGACGTGGTGCGCGAAGTCCTAAGCAGCTATCGCGGGACGTGGTTTCCGACATGGGGCGAACTGGCCGAACGGCTGGACGAACTGACCGAGGTTCGCGCCATGATCCGCGACAGGCTCCTCGAAATGGCTCACGGCGTCCAGCGCAAGCAGATCACGCATGATCCGGTTGCGGAGCATCTTGCAAAGCTTCGCGATGAACTGGCCGCAGCCGAGCGCGTGGCGTCACGCTATCCCGAACTGGCCGACAGCAGCGCACGAAAGCGGCAGGCTATTGCAGACGAAATCGCCAAGCTGGAGGGGCGTGCTGCTACCCCTTCCTCGCCCTGACCCACTCGCTGAGTATCTTCACGACCAGCCAGGACCGGGAGCGCTCGTCCTTCGCCGCCAGCCGCTCGATCTTGTCCAGCACCTCCACCGGAACCCGCACGCTCAGAATTTTCGTCGCCACTGTTGACCTCGCCTGTTGCGTGTGACACCGTACACGAAACGAGGGCGGGCGCAAACACAGGGGGCGCACAGTGCACAGCAAATCCGGGCCAACTTCGTAAACGAAATCGAGAGACTTGAACGTATCAACGCAAACTGACACAACTGGGACGGGAGCTGTTTATGTACGATGGGGCCGGGCAGAAAGCGCCGACATTCAAGGCGACGATCAGCGAGGTAAAGGCCGTCGTTTCGGCCATGCATGGCATATCGCGCGAGGCGCTGGAAGGCCGCAGCCGGAGGCGTTCTTGGGCGC